>Ga0131853_10027761_pt1 | contig 10148 bp, 8 predicted proteins | sample TergutLab28metaG_FD_92764 | JGI IMG/M metagenome (GOLD analysis project Ga0131853, IMG submission 92764) | Labiotermes labralis P1 segment gut microbial communities from Petit-Saut dam, French Guiana - Lab288 P1 (version 2) (version 2) | ecosystem: Host-associated > Arthropoda: Insects >... | reverse complement strand
GGGTTGTATTGCTCTGGTTCGATGTGTGTTGGTGTTACGTTGTGGTTTGGCTGGGGTGGTGTGGTATCCGTATGCAGGCTGAAGCCTGCATACAGATACCACACCACCACAACGTAACACCAATACACATCGAACCAGAACAATACAACCAATCAAATAACTCATCAAATAAGTCGCAAGCTCCTGAGGATGGATGTATTAACATCCGAAACATGTTGAGCATTAAATAATTAAATAAAGAGGCAAGTGACAACAAGTTGATATCTCTTTATTCAACTGATAAATAGTTATTTGATAACTTTCCTATAATAATATATTACAGCTAAAATTATTCTGTATAATGCGACACAATAAAATATATTCAATTTAATATAATGAACACGGCCACCGGAACGCAGTGTTTTTACCAAAATATGAAAAGTCAGGAACTTCATGTCGACATGGCATAGTATCCCGCAAGACTTAAACCTTAACCACTGGTTCGAGAAACGGTATATCTCTTTAGGAAGTAGAGGTGTAGCTTCTGTAAAAGACAGAGAACTTTTAAAGGTAATTTTTTGGCCCTGGTGTTTGTTGTTGTTGTTGCCAATTGTTACTGTGTCGGCTGGCCTCTGGAATTTTAAAAAGAGGACCAAATGACTAACTGTGCAGCCAACTAATAAAGCAGCTTTCTAAAACACCACCCAACCAACTAACAAGCAACATTCCAAATAACAAACGATGCAACTGACAAATGTACCAACCAAATAATAAAGCAACAAACATATTTGACATTTGCCAACCACGAAACCAAATAACCAACCAGGGTCTCTTGGGTAGATAAATACAGATGCAGAAGGCGTCTTCTACATTTTCGTACCCATAAAAGCAAATGATGACAGAGCAGAAGAGTTGAGAAATGATTACAAAATTTTGATTGGAAGTCCTGCGACCACATAAATTATCCCAATGTATAAAACCCTTGGCTTTCGATTCATCCAGGTTCCCACGGTTACAGTAGAGATTGGTTTGTGAGTGAAGTCACGATGAGGCTACAGATAACATTACAACGATATGCTTAGTCATATTCATTGCCAAGCTCTAATTAACAAAACGTTTCCCTCGAGTGGTTTCGAAATCATTTCACAATGTTGTGTGTGTGTGATTATTATCGACACACTTAACGTATCGATATAACTCGCCCATCCATAATTACTAAATCACTAGTTCGAATGTTACGGAATACTTTTTTGGAATGTCTTTGAGTAATTTAGCTTTACTGAAGTAATGAAATAGTAAGTTGAATTTTAATAGAAGTTTATTTTATTTTTCTCCCGTCTAAATGAGCTCTTTAGCTACGTTAGAAGGAAATAATAATTTATTATTCATATTGATGCAACCTGTCGCAAGAAAGAATGTGCAATTTTTGTAAATTTATCTTCACGACTCAAGAAAATGCCTCAAAATTGACACAGTGGATTCGCGCGTAAATATTCGTTTAGCTCAGTTATGTGACAGGCACGTTGTAGTAATAATACAAACCTCTTTCGCAGTGTCTGACACTTGAGACACAAACTGCAAGTGTGCGTGACTTCAGTTCATATTCATTAGTGTTGGTGATCCTGAATGGATTGGTATTGCAGGAAACTGTGTTGCCGATTTGCTGGACTGGTGTGGACGGTCTGTGGCAGATCAATACTGCAACAGGGACCAGTACAGCCAACAAAACATCTACTACCGGATCTTATGCTCTTGATTTCACCCGTTCGTTCGCATATTCGATCCGCACATTTACCACTATCAAGAACCTTTGACTTCCATACTAGAAAAATGTGGTGCAATTTTGGCCTTTTCAAATTACGGTCCGGGGCAAAGGCGATGGGAAGTTTTTCCGAAGGTGCGGAAAATTAAGCCCATAGAAATGCTGAATTAATTTCAATTTTAAATAAATAATGAGATATAAACACGTAATTTTGACTCAATTAAGCCCTAAAATATGTGAAAAACAGACACTGTTTTAACCCAAATGTAATAATATATTTAGCTTGGGATTGTAACACATTGGTAAGCAAAAGCCACAATAAATTATTACCGTATATATTAATGGACAAAATACAATAAACATCAGTCGTAATTAACGCTTTTTAAATTTATTTCTTCGAAATTGCTAAATTACATTTACGTATTTAATTTTTGTAATTTGGAGACTTCATACTGTTCTGTTCACATAAAAATTTCCCCAGACTAAGAGAATATTCGTGAAATGCTGACCTATATATCTATACATCTATAATTCACATTATGTATGAATTGTTTCCTATATTTTTTACTTATTCACCCCTAACATAAAAATTAAGAGGATTATCAAATAAAAGGGAAATATATTGCCCAGTTTATATTCTTAACTGTCCAACGAGATGCAACACAAAGCAGTCTATTTATTATTCTGCAAGTTCACTGTACATGTTTCTGGTGTCAACCACACCCATCATCAGGAGTACACAAAACTGTAACTACAGCCTCCGGTATTGGTCATATTTTTTGTGCAGCTACCTCCCTCTAGCTTGGCCACGTTGGAGGGAGGTAGCTGCACAAAAAATTTGACCTGTGCCGGAGGCTGTAGTTACAGTTTTGTGTACTCCTAATGATGGGTGTGGTTGACACCAGGAACATGCAGAATAAACTTGCAAGATAATAAATAGACTGCTTTGTGTTGCATCTCGTTGGACAATTACTAATACAGAACAGCGATGCACGGAACCATATACATAAAATATTGCCGGTTCATATGACACACGGCACAGAAGGGGTTTTGGCAGGAACACATGAAGGAAATAGAGGATTTGGTAGACTTAGGAGTAGACGGGAAGTTAATAGTAAAATTGGTCTTAAGGAACGTGGTGAGTATGAGTTTATTTCTTCTGACTCGCGTCAGGGACCAGTTGCAGATTCCTATGAACATGCAACTGAACATATGGATGTCTTTAACTTCTCAAAAAGTCTCCGCTACCTCGTGTTAGATCCACATATTGTGTCTTCTCTTCCATCCCTCAGTACATCTTTTTATTTTTCGTATTTTGTGTCATGATACTGGGTCGCTTACGTCGCTACAAAATGTCAGCGAGTAACTGAAAACTTCTGCTTTAGTGCTTATCGCTATGTAGTGCTTAGGGTTGACACCGGTTTCTACACTCTGTCTCGGGAACACTCATTTACTTGTATTTACTTGCATTACCAATAACAACGACGATACAGATGAAACAGATAAAGTCCTACTAACAGAACGTATTGTCGGCCCCTTTTCCTTCTGGCACGAGACTGTGTTAGAGCCGGGAAGTCTGCGGGCAAGCTCGAAGATCGAGACAAGTTTCCGGTGCAGCCAGAAATCTTTTCACAAACATAAGTACCTTGCTCAGACGGACTATCTGACCCACGCAGCCTTCTACGTCATTGGCACCAGAGGTTACCACATCAGAAGTACAGCAGCGGAAGTGTGAAGCTGGCCAGTTGTGACAGTGTGTGGAAACATAACTAACCTTTCCCACGTCTCCATAAGAGGCGCAAAGCTGTTTTTACCATTTACCATATATATAATTAGTTACAAATTACAATGAGAAAATGGCGATAGATCGGTAAAACTCTGGGGAAGGAGGATGAATCCATTGAAAAAAAAGCACTGCATTTGAATTCGCAGGGAACCAAAAGGGGAGAAGACCGAAGGGTACCGTTTTGGGGGAAGCAGAAAATGTGGCAAGACATGGACCGAGGTTAAGAGTTTGGCGGGCAACACAGTCAGATACAGATGTTTCACAAGTGTCCCGTGTTCCTAAAAGAAAGAATTGATATACTGCTACTACTACTACTACTAATATTACTATTACTACTATACATAAATAGACAATGTTTAATGAAGTAAATTAACCTTTGAAACAGCATAAAATATCCAAGAACTGAGACGAGCCAACGGCGAGCTGACCTTCTTGGGCCATTAGCCACTTCTACGTACTAAACACATCGCTTGGAAAAACAGGATAAATTTCAAAATGAATAACAAGAAGGTTATTTGTGCTAATGCATTTCTGGTCTAGGATGAAGGCCGTGGCATGATCATACTAGCAAGTGAAGCTAAGAATGCTGACGTGTCCTACTTGTATGTAGTGGGTGGACGGTTCGTTGACAAAATGATGGGCGCCATCGAGGACCCATTAAGTGCATTGTCTTGGAACAGTCGTCTGCGTGTCGAGCCAGCCGCAGCCTTCTGTGCCTGTTTGTATGCAGGGTAAAGAACACCTAAAGAAACGGTCATGGAGCCAGTGGCCAGTCACCAGGAGTCTCGCTGTGAAAGATCAGGCCAACTCCATTCGAGGCCGGTGACCTAGCCCATTCCTCGAAAGGGTTGACGATTGATACTGGACAGCTATGTTAGAATTTCTGCAAACGGACGAGCGGTCGCTGTGGAATAAAAACCAATGATTCGTCTGCTGACTCCCACGTCTCATTTCCTTATATGAGAAGAATTATTATTTCAGACCCGGAAAAAATTATTCATAAAATTATACAAATTTCATTGAAAAAAAATGGGCCACTAGAATGCATATGCCCATGAAGTGTGTAGAATTTAATGTGAATATCATTTGGAGGCAATGCTACGAGGTCAGTTGAGGTTTAAAAAATTACATATTCATGTGCCTTTTGTCTTAAATACGTCTCGCCAATTCTGTTGCAAATACTCGTATTATTTTATCGGATCGACCGCATTCCGGGTAGATTAGACGGAACTGGCGTTCAGTCACAAAAGACATCCTATGGGGCTAAATTACAAGGCGACGCGTCCCAGAATATTTTAATCTTACTGTCTGAAAACACACTGCTATATGAGAGTTTGAGGTTCACACAGGGACAATGTGGATTTTATGACGTTTCGACTGGTAAATATTTACTGAACACACTTAACCCAGAAGATGAATGTATTAGGATCTTTCGAAACGTCGCTAACTACCAATCTAAGAGGCGTAATATTTTTATACTGCTCGGAATCAGCAGCTGGCTTGTCAGTAAACAACAAACATACAGCGAGGCTAGCATATCAGTGTGGAGCCGTGGGAACATGTCCTTCCATTTGGCAACACCGTCAGTTTTGGCTTGTAAATATAACAATTTTAGTGTTGTATAGGGGGTTTGTCAAAGAGAGTAAACTGCGCTTTGATGCAGTTTCTTAAGAGAATTGTGGTTTTTTAAACTAAATGCCAGTAATACAGGTAGAAAGCGTTCAGGTTTTGGTTTGACTTTGTGCTTTCCGTTGGTCTCTCGGTGTTACGGGTGTTATTCTGTGTTTTGGAATTTAAGAAGTTTGTGGCTTGTGTAAACTGGTACAATTTAATGAATGTGAAATGGGGAAAAGTATTAAATGACAGATTTTATGTTGTGAGGAAACAGGGGGAAAATATGCTTTGAAACATTAGATCCCGCAAGTCTGACCTTCTGAAAAGAAATCTTGTTTGACTTGATTTTACATTTAAATTTCCTTTTTTCTTGAGATTTGAGATTCTCACGGCAGGGGTAAGTACTCTGGCTTCCTTCTTCTGGGAGGTGACAAACTGTTGTTTAACAGGAAGGCTTCAACTTTTCGGGACTTTTTTTTTTCTGCATCTTCAGTTTAGAAAAATGATCAGTTTATGGGCCATGGGATTTCTTCTGCCGTGAGGTTTATGATTTGTTACCATATAAAATTTGTAGTTTGGGAAGGTCGCAGACGGCAGATCATTCGAATAATAATAGAATTTCTTTAAGTGGAACATTGGAGAAAACATGCTGGAGTATTCTTTATCGGGAAGGGTTCATATTTTGGGGAGGACCTTCTAGAATTAGCTCTAGAGCCGCAAGTTTTTGTAATACGAATCAGTTGTTACAACTGTTTCAAACTTAAAATCTGTTGGACCTGTAACACGTAGGAAAGAAACAAGAAGTGCATACAAAATGATGGTCGGAAAATTAAAAGCTATGGAAACTTAGAAGAACTAGAATTAAGTGGGAGTAATATGAAAATGGTTTTCGACAAAGTAAAGTAGACTGAATTAATCTGGCTTAGGAGTAGATGCAGCAGAAATCTATTTTGAACGCAGTAATAAAATTTTGGCTTTCAGTATTAGTGGGAAACTTCATGACTGCTAAGCGACGGTTAGCTCCTCATGATATCTGCGGGGTGGAGGTAAAATTGTTTTGTGGTCGTGATATTGGAGTTCTGAGAGCGAACCGGCTTGTCGTGTGAAATAGGCAATTCGTAATAGCAGGCCAAGAGTTTCATTCGGCTATCTCTCAGCATATACCGCGACAGCTAGACACTCGGCATGTGCTGAGGCATCCAGATACTCTACATGTGCTGATGCTGCCAGATATTGTGCATGTGCTGATAATTCCAGATATTGTACAAGTGCTGAGACTGCCTGATATTGCACATGTGCTGAGATGGCTGGATATTGTGCATGTGCTGATATTACCAGATATTGTGATTGTGCTGATAATGCCTGTTGTACATGTGCTGAGACTGATGGATATTGTGCATATGCTGATACTGCCAGATATTGTGTATGGGCTAAGACTGTCAGATATCGTGAATGTGCTAAGACTGCCAGATATTTGGCATGTGTTGAGACTGGCAGATATCGTGCATGTGCTGATAACTGCCAGATATTGTGCATGTGCTGAGACTGCTGGATATCGTGCATGTGCTGAGACTGTCAGATATTGTAATTCAGTGATTTTTAATGTATTCAGCTGCTCCATTTCATCTTACACACGTTAAGCTGTTGTTGAAATAGTTATATGTGACTATGTTACGGAGTTCGGTTCCCGGTCCATGAAGATATGTGTCTCTCTACAGCGTCTAGACTGGCTCTGGGATCCACCTACCTCAAACTAGCGCCAAAATTAAAAATGCATGGAGATATACCTCCACACTACAATGTAGCTTTATGAAATAGAACTTAAAAAAGCACAGAGAAGAATTTACATATAATTTTACAGAATTCATATGAAGTCAGATGTGAATAACAGTAGCGAATAATGCACAGTTAAATATTTGTAAGGGAAATGTCGTGGCCTGTTACAATGTACTGCCCCGCAATTAACCTACACAATTTCGAAAACTCACGAAAAATGTCAGGATAGTAGTAACGCGGCTGGGATAAAATATCATTTCTCTGGATTGTGACGCTGTCTGTCTTTTTGCTCATATCGGAAGAGCAGCAGAGGGCTAACCAGCAAACTGTAAGGGTTTATATTGCACAAGGCACAATGAAATTCTCAAATACCATAGAGAGATTAAATGCACAAATTTATCGTTTTTTTGTGCATCTCATGACTTCAGGTCTGCTTTAATTCTGTAGGTAGCTTTTGCCATTGCAGATTTTGGTAAGCCATCATCACTTCAATTCATTATTTGCTGCCGTTTCATGTGAATATTATGGCAAGTCCGAACAGAAAAAACATGATATCAGAAATCATTAGAGACAACACATTCTTCAGGAACATTTTTCTATCCTACACACCAAAGAAATTTATTTAGGGGTGCAAGAGGTTCTGTTGTAAGTACACGCAGGGCAGATATAATTTCATATAACTTCAATCGCACGCAAACACGATGACAGGGTATGTCTTGAATTGTGACGTAACACATAGCTGTTGTTCGTTCGGATGAAAATCATCTAGTGATTCATCGGTCATGTGTCCAGAAACGTTATTTGTACCTTTGTACTTTGAAACTGAGGTTCTGAATATAAAACGCACAATATACAAGCTCGCTTTGTATATTTCTTCAGGATCTGGAAACTTTTCAGCTACTGAAGATATATCACATATTTTGCAGAATATTGAGTTGCATTCCTTCGTTCACAAGAAGCACCAAGTGACCCTGTCCCAAGCCGCACGACCAGGAAAGCAAATTTTGATTAGGGGCGTGCCACGTTCGCGAGGTCGTAGGAATCTCACTGCATTGGCCCAGGCTTGATATTAGGTCGGTCCATGTCATATTTGTGATAGATAAAGTGGCACTGGTACAGATTTTTATCTGAGTATTTCGATTGTCACTTTCATCATTACCGCCATACTTCACACTAATCTTCATCTACATGTGGCTCTTACAAGGAGGAAAAAGGAGCAAAGCCTGGTAACCTTCAGAAAGGAATGCTCTTTCTGAAATTGAGATGAACTGGATAAAAATGTATTTTCACTTGCAACAAATGATGATGCCTATCTCCCGATTTAAATTAAAATTAAACTCTCAGAATGGTGGCCATCAAATTGTGTTTCCAAGTCATAAACTCAGCTTTGCTTTAAGATCTTCAGGCCTTAATGTCAAGTCATTATTTCTATTAATGCAGGCTTTTTCTTGTACAGAAATTTTTTAAACGTGATAAACCAAGATAATTTAATAAAATAAATATTTCGGCCAACAGCCCCCCAGTGGGCCACGGCCTCCCCGTTCACGAGGTTTCTAGATCACACACAACGACGCACCACAGTCGGCAGGACTCCTCTGGACAAGTGATCAGTTCGTCGCAGAGATCTACCCCTAACAACACAACACTCACAACAGACAGACATCCATGCCACCGACGGGATTCGAACCCATAATCTCAGCAAGCCAGCGGCCTTAGGCCGGCCAGCACCGGGGCCGGCGGGCCTTCTTCAGGCATTGAATAAATTCAGCACCTGAAATTGACGTACCGCCTCTCCGGCTAATGACTTCCCTCCTCTTCATCCACTAAGCATTTTTTGTAATCTTTACATGTTATTGCACTGCAGACAGCAATCCTGAACTGACGTCTTAAAAATTAGGGCGATTTTCTCATTGTTGAGGATCTCAGTACAGGCAGTTGATTGCTCAGAATTTACAGGCGCGTCTCTGGTCTGTAGATTCATTAAAATAAACTCAAGACTTATGTTGGAATATCCACCCTCATATTAAAGAACGTACTGGCTAGTCAGTCAGACTGCTGTTTTGGGGTATCCACTGTGATCTTCATAAATATGTACGATATAACATTACTAATCTTTTACTAAGCAACATACTGACAGTGATCATGCAGTCGCAGTGCATTTTCCGTGCGACAGACACTTCTCACTTTGTAGGTTGGAGACACTATGTTCCTCTCAAACGGTGGTACACAACTACCAGACTGCACGGGTCATAACAAAGAACATGAATATTCAACGCCGCATAAATCTCAAACCTTAAATAAGATATTTTCCTTTCCTTGAAATTGTGGCTCATTCCACGAAAAGCCTGTCGCATTGGAGTTAATATTTGTACACTTCCTGTACCTAGCAGCCGGTTTTCTGAGATTTTAACCGTGCCAAAACTGAAAGAGGCCGCGGAGGGGTGCGGAATAATGTTTTTCTCCTGCTGGGGCTGTTTGCTGGGCGCTGGAGGGGAGGGAAAGCGTTGGTTTTACTTTCAAGAACAGGGTTACCAACCTTATAATTCTGGCCTCGAACCTGGGACCGTATGCGAGTTCAGGAGGGCAACAGGCGTGTGTGTGTAGGGAGAGTGCTTTTGGAGGGGAGGAAGCGTATAATTCAAAATTGCAACCCCTTGGCACGTACTGGCAGTTAAACCATGTAGCGGAGCTTAACCAAACATATGCTACAATGGACAGGGCTTCCCCTAAATGCACAAACACACAGGAGTCTGTTTGTAGCGCAAACAGTCCCTAGTTACGTCTCCAGCAAGACTCTTCATTCAGAACTTCTGCATCCTCAGAGGGATGCTTTATTTTCACTGGTACTTCTTCCTTCTATTGGATGATATTTATGAAAGATTATCGTCTAGTGAGACATGATGCTGAGAACTCCGCCGCCTTGGACATGCCGGCAGTAGGTTCGTCTGAAACGTCGGTAAAAATATGCTAGACTACACGGCGCAATATTTCAGAAGATTTTATTACGATCGCCTTGAGGAACTCTAGTATACTCCTGTTCGTAATACTCTCTTGACAAGTCTGGTCTCCAGAATAATCAAAGACGACGTGCAGTGTGGTTGGCAGGAACCGTCATTTTGGGGGGGGGGGGGGGAACCTGGGGTTTTATGAAAGGTGAAGAAAAAATTTGAAAAAAAAGGGTTTTCCCCCCTTTTTAAGGGAAAATTTCTAGACACAAACTCCCCGCCTCTT
>Ga0131853_10027759_pt1 | contig 10149 bp, 35 predicted proteins | sample TergutLab28metaG_FD_92764 | JGI IMG/M metagenome (GOLD analysis project Ga0131853, IMG submission 92764) | Labiotermes labralis P1 segment gut microbial communities from Petit-Saut dam, French Guiana - Lab288 P1 (version 2) (version 2) | ecosystem: Host-associated > Arthropoda: Insects >... | reverse complement strand
TGTGTGTGTGATGTTTGTTGTTTAGATTATTTGTGTGTGGTGTTTGTGGTGTGTTGTGTATGGGACTGCGTATGTGTTAGGTGTGATGTGGTGTGATTTGTGTGTGTTTGTTTGTGTTTGTTGTGTGTGAGGTGATTTTTGTGTGTGTGTTTTGAGAGTGCGTTTGTGTGTGTGCTGTGTCGTGTGTGTGTGTGTGGTTGTGTGGATGGGTGTGTCTGTGTAGTGTGTTGTGCTGCTAGTTTGATTGTGATGAGTGTGTTGGGGTGTGTGTGTGGATGTGAGGATATGTGCGTGTGTGTGTGTATAGTGTGGATTGTGTGTGAGTGTGGTTGGTTGTTTGGTTTGTGTGTATATGTGCTTTGTTTTGGTGTGTGTGTTTGTGTGGGTGAGTATGTGTGCTGTGTGTGTTGTGGGTGTGTATATGTGTGAGTGCGTGTGGGTGTGTGAGTGTGTGTGTGGGTTGGTCTTTGTGTGGCGTGGTGAGGTGGGTGTGTGGTTCGAGTTTTCATGTTATTTCGTTCGTGAGTGTGTCTGTTCGTGTGTGTGTTGGGTGGTGTGGTGTGAGCGTGGATGCGTGTATGAATGTGTGTGTATGTGGGTGGTATGTGTGCGTGTGTGTGAGAGTTGAGCGTGTGATTGTTGTGGGTTTCTGTGAAATTGCGTGTGTGTGTGTGTGTGTGTGTTAGTGGGTGTGTGTGTCTGTGGTCTGTGGTGTTTTCTTGTGTGGTGTGTTTGTCTTGTATTAGAGGATTTGCGTTTCTGACTTATAGAATTGTGTTATTGGGTGTGTGTGTGTGTGTGTGTGTGTGTGTGTGTGTGTGTGTGTGGTTGTGTACGCGTTGCGTGTTGTGCGAACGGGTAGGGATGTGTGTGTTATTTGTGTTGTTGTGTGTTGGTGTGTGTGTGGTGTGTGTTTGTGTGTTTGTTTGGGTGGGTGGTTGGATGTGAGGTTGTGTATTTGTGTGAAGTTTGGTGTGGCTAGCGTGCGTGTGTGTGTTTGTGTGTTGTGCTCTGTGAGTGTAAGGTGTGTGTGTGTGAGTGTGAGTCTGTGTGTGTGGGTGTGAAGGTGGGTGTATTTGTGTGTGGTTTAGTGTGTGTGCGTGTGTGTGTATGTGTTGTGAGTGTGTGTGAATGTGTGGTTTTATGTGTGTGTGCACGATTGTGTGTTTGGTGTGTTTATCTGTTTTTGAGTTTGGCTTTATGTGTGTTGTGTTTTTTTATGTGTTGTGTGTAAGTGTTTGAGCGATGTGTGTATTTATGGGTGTCTGTATTGTGTGCGGGGTTGTTTTTTTGTGTGTTGGTGCTGGTGTGTGTGTGTGTGTGTGTGTGTGGTGTTGTTTTTGTGTGTGTTTTGGAGTGTGGTGTGATATGTGTGTGTGTCGGTGTGTGTGTATGTGTTGTGGTGTGGTGTTTGTGTGTAGTTTGGTGATTGTGTGTGCTGTGGTGTGGTGTGTATGGTGTGCGAGTGTGTTGCTTGTGCGTGCGTGGTGTGTGTTGTGTGTGCGTTCTTGTTGTTTGTTAATATTGTTGTTTTATTGAAATGTGTTTTTCTGTGTGTGGATTTTGGTGTGTGTGTGTTGCGGTGCTGTTTGTTTTTGTGTGGTGTTTCGGTATGTGTGGTGTTTGTGTGGTTTTTTGTTTTTTGTGTGGGTGTGTTTGAGTTATGGTGGTGTGTGTGTGTGTGTGCTGTGTGTGAGGCGTGTGCGGTGTTTTTATTTATGTGTTGTGTGTTTTGTTACATTTTTGTGCATGTATATTTTGTTGTGTGGTTTTGTGTGAGTTTTATTGCGTGCTTTTGTGCGTGTTTTATTGTGGTGTGTGTGTATATTTTGTGTGTGATGTTTGTGTGTGTTGTTTTGTGTGTGTGGTTTGGTGTGTGTGTGTTTGTGTGTGCTACGAAGTTATGTGAGTGAGTTGTTTTTGTGTGGTGTGGTGCGTGAGTGTGTTTGTGTGTGTATGTGTGGTGTCTTGTGTAGTGTGTGTGTGGTGTGTTGTGATGTGCTGTGTGTTGTGTATTGTGTGTGTTAGGTTATGTGTTTGAGGTGTGTGTGAATGTGTTGTGTGCGGTGTTCTTTGTGTGAGGTTATGTTTGAGTTGGTTTGTGTGTGTGTGTGTGTGTGTGTGCGTGGTGTTGTTTTTGTATGTGTGTGTGTGTCTTTCCTGTTTGTGTATTTTTGTGTACTTTTGTGAGGTGAGGTGGGTTAATTGTGTGTGGTTTCTATTTATTTGTGTGATGTGTATATTTTGCGTGTAAGTTTGCTCTGTGTTTGATGTTTGTTGTGTGTGAAGTATCTGTTTCTATGTTTTATGGTGTGTGTGTGGTGGGTTTGTGTATGTTTTGTTTTTTTTTTGGTTGTGTGCGTGTGTGAGTGTGTGTGCGTTTGTTTTTGTGTGGTTTGATTTTGTTTGTCTGGTGAGTGTATGTGTGTATGTGATTGGGTTGATGTGTGATTTTGTGTGTATATTTCGGTGTTGTGTGTATGTCGAGTTCTTTTTGTGTGGGTGGTGTGTGTGTTTGTTTTTGGGAGGTTATTTGTGTGTGTGAATTGGAATTTTGTGTGTGTATGTGCGTGTTGTATTTTCTGGATATATGTCAATGTGTGTGTATGTGTTGTTTGTGGTGAGTGTTTGGTGTGTGTGGTTTAGTGTGTGTCTGTGAATGGGTGTTTTGGTTTGGTGTGTGTGTGTGGTCTATTGCGTGCCTATGTGTATTAGATTTGTTTTTATGTGTGTTTGGTGTATGTGTATCAGTTTTTGTGGTATCTGTGGCTTCTTTATGTGTTTGTGGTTTAGGTGTATTTGTGGTATGTGCTTTTAGGTGGGTGTGTGTTTATTTATGTGTTGTGTGAGTGTTGGGTTTTGTGTTTGGGTTAGTGTTTTGTGTGTTTATGTTTTTATATGTATATGGTTTGTGGTGAGTGTGTGCGTGTGTGGTTGGAGTGTTTGTATGCTGTGTTGTGTGTTGTGTATATGTGGAATGTGTGAGGTTTGTGTTTGTAGGGTTTTTGTTATTTGTTTGGTGTTCGTTTATGTGGTGTGTGTGTATGTGTGCGCTGTGATGTATGGGGTGTTGTGTGTTTGTGCGTATGTGAGTGTGTGTGGTTTTGTGTGGTGTGTGTGTGTTGTGTGCGTGGTGTGGTGTTTTGTTGAATCGTTGTGTTTGTGTGGGTGGGGATTTGATATTTGTTTAATGTGTGTTGTGTGTGAGAGAGTGGTTCGGTGTGTGTGTGTGCGTGTGTTGGGTGTTTGTTCGTGTTATTTGTGTATTTGGGCTTCCGGTGTAAATGTGTGTGGGTGTTTGTGGTGAGGTTTCTTTTGTGTTTGGTGGTGTTTGTTTATGAGTTGTGTGTTTTGTGTGTGTGTGTGTGGCTTCTGTGTTTACGTGTCGTGTGTGTGTTTCCGTGTGTGAATGTGTATATGATTGTGTGGTGTAGTGTGTGTGTGAGATTATGTGAGTGGGTGTGTGTGTGTTTATTGTGGTGTGGTTTGCGTGTTTGTTTTTGTCGTTGTGTGTGTGTGTTTGTTGCGTTGGTGTGTCAATTTCTGTGTGTGTGTGTGTGTGAGTGTGCGTGGGTGTGTCTGTGTGGTGTGGTTTGTGTGAGTGTGTGTTTGTGTGTGTGTTGTGTTGTGGTGTGTTATGTTTGGGTGTGTGGATGATAGTGTGTGTGTTGAGTTGTGGTTTGTTTTGTGTGTTGTGTTGTAGTGTGGTGTGTGTCTGTGTTTGTTTAGATGAGTTTTGTACTTTCTGGAAAAGTGTGTGTGTTTGTTTTGTATATGAGGGTGTTGTGGATTTATGTGTCTGTTTGTGTGGTTTGTGTGTGTGACTGTAAGAGTGCGTGTGTGTTTGGGTGGGGTTGTGTGTGTTTTTGTCAGTGTGTGTGTGATTTGTGGTTTGTTTGTGTGTGGTTGTGTGTGTTTGTGTGAGGGTGTGTGTGTGTGTTATTGGTTTTGTGTGGGTGTGTTTCTATGTGTGTGTGTTTGTGTGGTGTGATGTGTGTTGTGTTTGCGTGTGATGTGTGTGTGTGGGTGTGTTGGTGGGTGTGTGTGTATGCGTGTGTGAGAATTTAGTTGTAATGTGTTTGTGATTGATGTTTATTTGAGGTAAGTTGTGTTTGTGTCGAAGGATGTAGGTTCGTTCTTGTTTGTTTGTGTGTGTGTATGTGTGTGTGTGGTGTGTGTGAGTGTGACTTATGTTATATGTGTTGTTCTCTCTGGTGTGGTGTGTGTTATTATGTATGTGTGTTTTCTTTTTTGTCTGTCTCTTGTGTGTTGTGTTTTTGTGTTTGTGTGTTTGGTGTGATTGTTTTGTTTGAAAAGTTGTGTCATATTTTATTGTGTGTGTTCCTGTGTGTGTGTGTGTGTGTGTGGTTGTATGTGTGGGAGTGTTGTTTGTTTGGGTGTGTTTGTGCGGTCGTTTTTCTGTGTGGTTATTTGCGTGTGTGTTGTGTTGGGTAAGTGTGGTTTTGTGCCGGTGTGTTTGTGTGAATTGGTGTTGCGTGTGATTGTTTTGAGTGAGTGGGTGTGTGTGTTTGTGTGTGGTGTGTTGTGTTGTTTTAAGGGTGTGTTCGCTTTGTGTGTTGTTGTGTCGTGTGAGTGTATGTTTGTGTGTGTGTGTGTGTATGGTTGGTTTTGTGTATGTTTGTGTGTTGTATGTGTAATGGTTGTGTGTGTTTAGGAATATATATGGGCTTATGTGGGTGTTTGATTGTGTTGTGTTGTGGGTGAATTTGTGTGTGGTGTGTGTGTACGCGTGGTGTGTGTGTTTATGTATGTGTGACTTGTTTTTATTTTCGGTGTGTAATCTTATGTGGTGTTGTGTATGTGTTTTTTGTGTTTTGGTGCGTTTATGTGTGTGGCCTTGTGTGTGTGTGAGATGTGTGTATGTTTTTGTTTTTCGTAAGTGTTGTAATTTTTTCGTGTGTGTGTATATGTCTTTGTTGGTTCAGAATGTGTGTATTTGTTGTTTTGTGTTTGTGTGCTTGTGCGTGTGTGTTTGTGTTTTTATGTGTGTGGAGTTTGTCTGGTGTGGTGTGTGTGTAGTGTGGTTTGTGATGTGATGTGTGTGGGTGTTGGCTTTTCTGGTGTGGTGTTTGTGTTTGTGTGTGTTTTGTGGGTGTGTGTTGTGCGAGTTTGTGTGTGTTGTGTGGGTGTGTGTTGTGTGTGTTTTTTTACGTAGTGTTGTATTGTGTGGTGTGTGTGGTGTGATGTGGTCTGGGTGTTTGATGTGTTTGTGTTGTGTTGTGTGTCTGATATGTTTTGTGAGTTGTTGTGTGTGTATTATTTTGTGTTTGTGGTGTGGTGTATGTTTGTTTGTTATGTGTGTTTGGTTTTTATGTGTTTTCTGGTTTGGTGTTTGATTGTTTGCGCGGTTATGTGTAGCTTTGCTGTGTGTGTGTGTGTGTTATTTGTGTTTGTGTGTGTGGGCTTCCTGTATGTGCAATCTGTATTTTTGTGTGTTTGTGTTGCGTCGGTGTTGTGTGATATGTGTGTTTATGTTGCGGTGGATTGTGAGATATGTGTAGATTGGATGTTTGTTTGTGTTATGTCTGTTTTATTGTTTCTGTGTGGTTACGTGTTGTGTTTGTGTGTGTTGTTCGTGTGGTTTTATTGAGTGGTTTGTGTGTGTGTATATGATTGGCTGTTTGTGGTGTATGTGCGTTTGGAGTCTGATGTGTGAGTGTGTTTGTGATTTGGCATGTGTGTGTGTGTGTTTTGCTATATGTTTATTTTATTTCTTCGTTTGGTGTTGTGTGCATGCTTGTTGTGATATTTGTGTGGTGCATGTGTTTATGTCGGTGGTTTTGCCTCTATGGTGTATGGAGTGTTTTGTGTGTGTGTGATGTCCGTTTTGTGATTATGTGATGTGTTTGTGTGGCATTGTGTGCTTGATGTGCGTGGTTTGTTTGTGTGGTGTGTTTGTGTTTTTATGTGTGTTTTTATGTGGGTGTGTGTGTTATTTCTGTACGTGTGTTTTGTATGAATTTCGTGCGTGTGTGAGAGTTTGTTGTGTTTGTGTGGTTTTATGTGTGAGTTTGTGGTGTTGTATGTGCTGGATTTTGTTTTGGTGTGCATGTGGAGTGTATGGTATTGTGTTTGTGTGTGTGAGATCTCTTTTCTGTGTGTAGGTGTGTGTTTTAGTCGTATGTGGTGTTTTGTTTGCTTGTTTGGTGTGTGTTTTTTGTGGAAATTTGAATGTGTGTGCGTAGTGTGCTTGTGGTTGTGAGCTGGCGTGTTTTTTTGTGTTTTAGTTTGTGGGTGTGTCTGGCTGTGCTGTGTGTTGTGAGATGGGTTTAGTGTGTCAATGTGTGTAAGTGTGTGTGGGAGATTATTTGTTTGCTTTCGTGTAGTTTGTATGTGTGGTTTGTATGCGTGTGGTGAGTGTGTGTGGACGTTTTTTGTGGTGTAATATGTGTGTTTCTTGTGTATGTGTGGGATTGTGTGTGTGTGTGTGTGTGTGTGTGTTTTGATCTGTGGTTTTGTGTGTTTTTGTGTGTGTGGTGTCGAGGTGTGTGGTTGTGTGGCTGTGTGTGTGTGTGTCTATAGTGTGTGGTGTTTTTGTTTGTGATGTGTGTGTTATGTAATGTGTGCTTTTTTTCAGTGTGTGATGTGTGAGTTGTTTAGAATTTTTTCTGCGTTTTGGGTGTGTGTGTGGCTGTGTTTGTATGTTTTGTGTTGTGTGTAGGTTTGTGAGTGCCTGTGTGTGGGATATTTTGCGTGGGTGTGTTTGTGTGTGTGTGGAGTATTCTTTGTTATGTTTTGTGTGTGTGTGTGTGGTTGTGTGTGTGTGTTTTGTGTCGTATTTTTGTGTGTATGTGTGTGTTGTGGTTCGTGTGTGGGCGTGATGTGTGTGTGAACTGAGTGTGTGAATGTGTGTAGTAGAATGTGTGTGTAGGATGTTTGTAGATATTTTGTGCGTGTTTGTGTGTGTGTTGCGGTGTGGTTGAATTTAGTGTGTGTGTTTGTGTGTTGTTTGTTGTGTGTGTGTGGTATGTGTATGTGTGTGTCACGTATGTGTGGTGTGTGTTAGTGTTTTGATGTAGATTGTTTGTTTGTGTGTGTGTCTGGTGTGAGTGTTGTTTGTGTGAATTTATGGTGTGTGTCAATTTTGTGTGTTTGTGTGTTTGGTGTAGTATGTGTGCGTTTGTTGGGTTTATATGATGCGGGATATGTGTGTGTTGTGTGTTTGTGTTTGACGTGTTTTTGTGTAAATATGTGGAGTTTGTGCTCTTTTTGTGTGTGAGTGTGTGTGTTTGTGATGTGTGGTTGTGTGTGTGGTGTTTGATTTGTGTTTGTGTTGCGTAGCGTGTGTTTATATGTGTTCTGAATGGTGTGCATTTGTAGTTGTGGGGATTGTTTTGTGTGGTGTTGTGTGTGGTGTGTGGGGTTTGTATGCTCTTTGTGTGTGTGTGTTTGTGTATTTTTTGCGTTTTTGACCATTTTTGGTGTATGTTGTTTGTGTGTATTTTTTTATAGTGTGGTATGTGCTTGTGTTTTTGTGTGTTTGTGTGTGTGTGTAAGCTGTGGTTGTGGTGTGTGTGTGATTTGTGTGTGTGATGGTGGTGTGTGTTTATTTTTTTAGAATGTGAATGATTCGAGTGTGTATTTGGTGGGTGTGTTTGTGTGTTTGTTGTGTGTGTTTTTACTGTTTGTGTGGTGTTTGAATTTTGTTTGTCTGGTGTTTCCAGTTTATTTGCGGTGTTTGTTTGTGTGTGTGTGTGGTATATTTGTTTCTGCGTGGTGTTTTTGTTTGTGGTGTTGTGTTTTGTGTTGCGGTTTATTTGGATTTTGAGTGTTTTGGTGTGTTCGTGTGGTGTGTGTGTGTGGCATGTGCGTTGTGTGTGATTTTATGTATTTCTGAATTTGTTGTATTTTAATTCTTTAGGTTTATGTGCTTTTGTATGTGTGTTCTGTGTGTATGGTTTTGTTTGTGTGTGATTGTGTGTATATGTGTGTGTGGGTTTGTGTAAGCTGTGGTGTGCGTGTTTATGTGTTTGTGGTGTGTGTATACGCGTGTGCGTGGTGTGTCTGTTTATAAATATTTGAGGTATGTTGTATTGTATGTTTGTAAATTTTTGTAGTTTTTTTGTGTGTTGTTTGTGTGTGGAATGTTCTGTGTGTGAAAGTGTGTGGATGTGTGTTTGGTGTGTTTGTGTGCCATGTGTGTGGGGTATGTGTTTGTGTTGTGTGTGGTGCGTTTTTTGTTTATCTTGTTTGTTGTATGTTGTGGTTTGGTGTGTTTATTTGAATGGGCGTGCGTGTGATGAAGTGTGGATTGTGTGTTTGTTGTTTTTCTGTGTTGTGATATGTGTGTGTGGTGTTGTGTGTATATGTGTGTGGTGTGGTTGTATGTGCGTGATGCGGTGTGTTTTTATGTTGTGTATGTGTGTGCTTATGTTTGTGTGTGTGGTGTGTATGATATGTGTGTGTGTGTGTGTGTGTGTGAGTTTATATTTGTGTTTGTGTGTGTGGGAGGTTGTGTGTGTGTGGATTTGTGTGGAGTGTGTTTTCCTTGTGATTGTTTTCTATTTTATGTGAATTATTTTTTACATAGCATGCCCCTTTAACAGTAATATTACATGCTTTACATTACCTAAGTTTTAATTGACAGTCATTTCAAATCTGAAATTTCTAAAGACTTAACAAATTTTACAAAATGATTTTGGTAGTCATTAATGAGGGTTTCATTCGTTGCGGGCCATTTTCCACCCGTGTTTTTATTTTTCTTATCATCTCATTTCTTTGTTTACGCAGTTTCTTGCACTTAAATATTAAATGGTCTACAATTTTTTCTTCCTCTTCACATGGGCACATCCGATTTTCTGTTATTCCGAATCTGTATAAGTAAGATATTATTTTACCATGTCCTGTTAGCATTGTATTTAACTCTGGAAATATAGGTAATTTCTGTGTTAGCCTCTTTCTCACTAATGGGAATAAACTTGTGTAACTGCCCCCTTTCTCTTATCCATACACTGCTGCTCTCACATTTGAAGTCCATGGTCTTGTTACGATCACCTCTTCGGTAACTTGTCATACACAAATGGTCCTTCTTCCAGAGCAGTTTCTTTTGCATTCCTGTCCACCAGCTCATTCCCTTCTATCCCCGCGTGTCCTTTCACCCAGCCGAAATGCAAAATCCACTTTAAATATCCCAATATAATCAGTCTGTTTCTGATAAGTTCTATCAAACGTTTCCTTTCAAATTTGTTTTGCAAATTGAGCCAAATTTATTTTGCTGTCAGTGTATATAGCAGCGCGTTTACCATTATCATTTCTCTTCTGTAGTTCTTCCAGTTTTTTAAAGTCTTTAAAATTGCGATTTGCTCTGGTTGATTATTTGAGCAGTGTCCATGCAGTTTCAACTTCAGTTGGTTTACCAACCTGCCGTTAAAAAATATAACCACTGCTGCCCCAACGCTGTCCCCAATTTTGCTGCCGTCCGTATACCCTTCCACTGTATACACAGTACCATTCTCCACTTCATATACTATCGCTATTTCTGCACGATGTCGCCAGTTCCTTACTTCCAACGTTGCATCGTATTCTAAATTGTTAATTTTTGTTGCCATATACGTTTGAACCTTTCGCTCTATAGTTATTTTGATGGGTCTTATTCCAGCTATCATGCAGGAGGCATCGTATGAGATAGTCCGGTAAGCTTTAGCTATTTTAATGTTTAAGAGTCGTTTAATTCTTTTATACTTTGCTAAGTTCTTGTTCTTCCGTATAGCTTTTACCATATGGGTGCGCCATACTTTAAAATTGGGACTAGCCCTATCTCTTAAATTGTTTTGGAAGCTTTGTGCCCTAAACACCATTGTAACTTTGCCGTTCTAGACAACATGTTAACAAGTGGAATTAATTTTGCCACCGTCTAATCAATGTGTGAATTAAAATTAAATTTGTTGTCTAAGTGTATTCCTAAATATTTCATTTTTTCAGTTTGGTCCAATCTTTTGTAATTCGAGTAAATATTGACTTCCCTGTTGTCACTTCTTTCCAATGTTATAAATAAAACCTTAGATTATTTGTCGTTAAATTCTATTTTATTGTCAGTGGCCCATCTCTCAATCTTCTTTAAATCCTGATTCGAGTAATTTTCTGTTTCCATTTTACATGCTCCTCTTGTTAGAACAATTAAGTCATCCG
>Ga0131853_10027756_pt1 | contig 10150 bp, 10 predicted proteins | sample TergutLab28metaG_FD_92764 | JGI IMG/M metagenome (GOLD analysis project Ga0131853, IMG submission 92764) | Labiotermes labralis P1 segment gut microbial communities from Petit-Saut dam, French Guiana - Lab288 P1 (version 2) (version 2) | ecosystem: Host-associated > Arthropoda: Insects >... | reverse complement strand
TAACTACAACAATACACACGGCCAACCAACAACAATTACACACAAGACAACTTAAAACTAGCAACAATACACACGAGACAAATTAGAATTTTACAACATGTACAAAAGGTAAAAACACCCAAGTAAGGGAGTACGGAATTGTCCTTCACCCTGCATTTCAAAGACGCAAAGAAAAAGAAACATAAACACGAAGTTTCAAAAAATGATCATGTTCCTTTTCTCAGGTAAAAAGTTGGGCAGACGCCCGTTGGTAGAAGTATTTTTGCAAGCATTCACGTAGTTCACTTGGATATTCCGAGGAGAATCACACAAAACCTTATTCAAGATACTAGCTTAAGCCGCGAAATACGAACCTGGTACCTCGAAGATACTCGTCAGAAAACTCTGGATTGTGAATGTGAAATAACCTTGAAACCCTAGTATATATATTCCGACAGAGGTTCGGAATGACATCACTTTTAAACACAGGTTTCTGTTGTTACATTATCGAGAGGCAAGGACCACGTTCTGCTCGGCCGTACAGTACCAATGACGTGGGAAGAAGCTCTGACTCGTCCATGATGATATCACACAGAGATGTTGTAATTTGTTACATTCTGTAACGTGCATGTGTCTAGTATCTGTCAGACAGCACGACCTGGCACTGAATGTAGCTGTCTACACCGTGCAGCACTGCTAGGCTTTAGCTTTCATCACACAACTCGTGCTGTTAGGTAACATTCACTCAATTGAAAGGTAAGGGTAAAGCAGTCCCATTACAGGCCTGGACAGGCCCAGAAGGTTTCAGGAAGTTAAGGTTCGCAGATTTCGTGACAACGGCACAGGATGTTGGTAGGTTGTCAGCCTTACGCCGGCTGCATTTACCCCCAGGAAATACACCTGATACTCATTTCTGTTAGAGACTGAGTCGACCCTAGGGCCATAGGGCGATGGGAAGGATTTTATGTCAATGAAACATCCACTGACACCGGCTGGGGTCGAACCAGCGACCTTCCGATTTGTAGCACAGCACCTTAACCACTGTGCTACCGCGGTCCCCATATACTCAATTGTCTATAAATATTCTAATGGAGGTCCTTAATTTGTACTTGAAAATATATTTAGAATGTTTCATACACAATATTATACATAGATACATAAATATATAAATACTTCCTGCAAGACACTTGGTTCGTTCTATTCCCGTCAAAGAAACAATTTTTATAAATTTTTCCATGACTCAACAGCCCTTTTGTGGGTAAGGGCCTTCTCTTGTCGAGGCTTCACGATCACACTGACATACCACACTCATTAGGACTCCTCTGGGCGAGTGATCAGACCAACGCAGAGGCCTCTACCTGACAAGACATACAGAACTAACAAGTGACAGACATCCAAGCCACCGGCGCAATTCGAGCCCCCAATCCCAACAAGCGAGCGGCCGCAAACTCACGTTTTAGAACGCGCGGCCACTGGGATGAATGTTGTAATATCGATGATGATGATCATCATCATTATAAACATCAAGGATTGGACCCTTTGATCCGTTCCGTCTCCAGAGTTACAGCTGCTCGCTTCAACGCTTCTTCGGTCTTCCAATTGTTCTCCTTCCTTGTGGTCTGTAGTGGTATGATTTCAAAGGGATTCGGTTTTGTGGCATTCTTTGTAGGTGTAAAAGTCAGTTCCGTCTGTATTCATCTATCTTGTCTAGTATGCCTGTAATCCGTAGTTGGCGGCGTATGTAGTCATTTGTTTTGTGGTCATAAAGGGTGTAGCCTGCCAGAGGTCTCAGTAACTTCATTTCTGCCGCTTCAATTCTTCGTCTTTTTAAGGCTGTTAAGAGACCAGTTTTCTGACCCATATAAAAATGATGATAATAATTATTATGATGGTAATAATAATAGCAGTAATGATAATATATTCTCAAATTAACATTTGGTTAAAGAGAAATGCCAACATTGTATCTGGAATCTGAAGTAAATAAACCACCTTAGAGACCTAGTGGTAGACGGAAGGATGGTATTGAAGTAAAAGTCAGAGAAACAAGGTGTGTGGATATGACTTCGAAGAGCCAAGTGGCACACATCTGGGAAGGGTATAGACCTAATAAATGTACGGAGTCTTATAAAATGTGAAGCACATCTTGAAGAGCTGAGAGACGTTCAGCTTCTCAAGTAGAAAACTACACCACATGTTTAACTGTGGAGGTGGTAATAACTATTATGATAGTACGCACTATGTATTACATCAAAACCGTGTTTGTTCTTCCGCTGGTTTCTCAACACACGCTTGTACTTGTCCACCCAAGAGTCTCCAGTTTAAATCGCTTGGATCTGTAGTGTATCCACTGTAACGTCATTAACTGCTTGTACTACATAGAAGACAGGTCCGGTAGGTTGTCCCAACTACAAACCTAGACCGCGTAACATGCCAGAAGGGCGAAGGCCTGAAATACACCGCGACGGATGCACAAGTTTCGAAAAACAGTCCTTTTTTGCAGTGGCGTACTGAGGGTGGGGGGGCTTTGGCGGTTCAACCCCCCCCCCCCCCGAAATTCCGAAGACCCACAAAAATCGTGCCAAACTCTACCCGATTGTGAAAACTGTTAAAAATTGCTGAATTTAGGACGCCAACACCCCAAGATGTTCGGAAAAAAGGAAGTAAAATTCTAAAACTACCGCCGGTTCGCAATTGTTTTACATTAGCAATGACAAATAAATTGGTTGTCATCATAAAGAGTCTTAAAGCACCAAAAATTAAGAAAATTTTACTATATGAAATGAAATTTTTGTACCAAATTACAGCCGCCTCCAGAAATCCTGACTAGGGGGCTACCGCCTCCAGATCCCCGTTCTCTCCGTCCTCTGTCCACAACTGAATTTATTGAACCCCCCCCCCGCAACAAAATTCCTGGGTACGCCACTGTTTCTTGTAACGTCATTCTTGTTCGTTGTAACATGTGAACATGCAATATGGGCAGATGATTGATTTCCAGTTTCCGTCGTGTCGATGGACGTCTCTTGTGTAACATAGTATTCCGGACACATCTGAAGAGTTCAGACAGGTCAGCAGGCTGTTGATAACAACCTTGCTGTCTGGTGTGTGCCGTTACTTGCCTCGCGGAAAGCTGGTGAGGAAGAGGGCAAGCACGTGCGGACGCTGAGTGTTTGAATGGGTAGGCGTGCCGGCCGGCTTGTTAAGGGTTCGGACGTTTGCCTCGGTCATGATGAGGAGGAGGATTGGGTTCCATTGCTACTCCGGTCACGATCAGACCCAGCTACCGAGCACGGCACAGAATCCCGTGGTCATAGTATTCCGAATTATAATTTTGTCGAAGCAACCAGATTGATTCCAGGGTCATTTAAAGAAGATATAATGATTACGTAAATATTAAAGGGATATACACTGAGGATTTTGTACCAATTACCCTTCGCGGATTGCTTTCAGCAGTAAATATTAAACCAGTACTATCATGGTTATTTAGTGACCATATATTACTTAGAGTGTTCTCGAATCGGGAAGGAAACAGTCTTGACGCAACATCGTAGAGGATGTTCTAGTTAGTCGATTTTTATTATTTGCTTTCAATGGCCCGGTATAGTGTAGTCAGTAGTGACTAGGTTATGGCGTGGTCGGTCCGGGGTCGGATTCCCGGCGGAAGCAAGAGTACCTTTTTCTTCTAGGGGTTCAAGCCGGCTCTCGAGCTAAATCAGCCTATTACTCAATGGGAACCAAGGATTATTGCCTCGGGGTACATCGGCCAGGTCCTGAAGCTGACCACTCCCTCCTCGTGTCGAGGTTAATGAGTGGAACTATACCTCCGTTTCACCCATACGTTCTCATTGTGTGCATAGGGTCAATTGGACTTTTTAACCCCTTTTTACTTGTAATATGTTATGGTGTAGGGGACAGTGGTTAAGGTGCTATGATACAAATCGGAAGGTCGCTGGTTCGATCCCAGATGTCACTGGAATTTTTTATGGACATAATCCTTCCGATCGCACATATGACCCTGGGGTCGAATCAGCCTCTAACCGAAATGAGTACCAGGAATATTTCCTGGGGGGTAAAGGCAGCCTGTGCTTAAAGTTGACAACCTTACAACCATCTTGTGCCATTGTTATGTAATCTAGGAACCTTAACTTCCTGGAACCCTCTGGGCCACTCCAGGCCTGTAATGGGTCTGCTTTAACTTTTTAATGTTACGGTGTGAACCAATTTAATCTGTTGCGGGACACGAACTAGCGAAGGTCGTTTTTCCAGCAGGTCTACTGTAAAAGATTGTAAACTTCTTGGTCAGTTGAGCAACTATCGGCTTCTCGAGGGGGGCGCTTGTCCGTGGAATTACATTGTTTGCTGTGTAGGAAGTTGATATATTGTTTCACATCGGTTTAGTGGCTGTGCAGGAAATAACATTTATGGCCAGCAAAGTGAGCAGCCATTGCATACGTTAATTCAGCGAAGTGAAATACCGTTCGAATTATTCTTTCTGAACAGCGGAGCTTGAAGAGGAGTTTGGTGTAGCTACATTCAGTTTCCACGTGGCAAAATTGTTGGGTCACCTGAAGATGTACAGGGATATAAATTTGTCATTTTACACTGCTCGTAACATGGAAGGAAAAATTTTGATATTCATAATGCAGGAACCGGTGGACAATATTTTGAATTGTAAATAAACGAATAAATCATTAAGTTTTTGGAAAAAGAACATGGCCTGTTCACTACTTTAGAATAGCAATAAATAAATATGTATGTTTTTTTTTGTAATAAATTTGACTTTATTTTACAGTTTTCATATTTCGTGATTGTTTGGAGAGTTAGCGCTTGCGACTCTTACAAAAATGCCGGTGTCTTCTTGTGAGCTGTCAATTACAGTTTTCTCAGCCCAATAAAACATTGGAATGTTAGGCTTATTTACAGATTTTATTAAAATTTTTGCCGTAAAAAAAAATTGTACGAAAACTTCTCTATCTTCGGTAGAAATTTTACACGCGTACAAACTAATGGACACAATTTTCAACTCATAGTGGAAACGCGCTAAAAGGAAATAACGAGGCTGTTATGTTTAATGATAACAGTGCAAAGTTTGTGGTAGCAGGATCAGTTACTTTCCTATATTTTGATCTCCGGTGTAGATGTGAGGTTACGGTATGGACAACGAGAAACCTGAGTTCGGTTACTGACAAGGTGCAAGAGATTTTCTTGTTCATAGAGCCTTTAGATCGGCAGGGAAGGGCGAAATGTTTACTTTAATTGGCAGTTCGCACAATGTAACCACAACCTGCCATCGCTCGGAGGGAAATTTTGCAGACTAGTTAAAAGCCGACCTCTTTTTGTAAATAAATTAACTTACTAATCATAGAAGTGAAAATGTTACTCTGCACCGATATTTTTACGAGTAGCAGAAATGAAGCTTTGTGCCAGTTTAATAACATAATGAAATCAAGACACCAGGTTTAGTTGTGAAACGTCATAACAAATCCAAGAGCTGGAATTTTCTGCACTCTCTAATATTCTAATCTATACATTTAAATATATAAATAATGATGTGTGTCTAATAGTTTGTATTTTGTCCTTACGTAACTGTCATTACTAGTAGACTTACGGGGAACGAAAATTACAACAATAAAAGCGGCAGTAAAGTACCTACGCTTCGGTCGGTATTGCAGTCTTAATTTAGCCGGAAAAAAATTGCATCTCCATTGCGGCACTGCCTGTTCTAGCAAGCCGATTTTAAGAATGTTTTCAAATATTCAGTGAATTAGTTACTTATTTATTGTCCTTCAATATATGACTGATCAATGAAAAGTTTACAAGTCGAAGCTGGAAGTCATAAAATTTTACGCTGACATTCCTATTGGATTTATGTCAGTCCGTAACCATTTTCCTTACAGAAACATCGATTTCTCTTACAGTGGCTATAATATGTAAAATAATAAATGTGAAAATATCCTCCTCATAACACTGTAATCGAAAAATAACTATGTGATATTCAGATTTGTTTCTTCTTTTGGGTTTTAAGCGCTTACCTCTAAATTACAGGTTAGTTTGGTGTGTGTGAAGAAGCTATTAAGTATTCTACTCCACCGCTGTGGAATTCCAGACGACCTGCAGTCGTGCAGCAGGCCCGGTCCTGCCTGCAGGCCTGCCAGTTCTCTCTGTTTTCATTCATTTCGTCACAGTCAGAGCGTTACTTCCTACAGTTCACTACGCACGTACCAGTGCCTAGAGCAAAGCAACGTAAAATTCTTTTCCGTGTATTTATGAATGCGTAAGTTCATTGATTCTCTATTAAATCAGACGCAACTCAATAACTATATCATCCGTTCTGTTATTCCTAAATCATTTTTTTGTTTAAAATATTTGGCACATCCAGTAGCTCTTTATATGAGACTACAAGAGAGGCGATGTATGTGTAACGTAACAATGAGGTGTGCTCGTTGAACAATAGTTGGTATGGAAAAGCAATAAGTATCACATATTGTAAGTGTGTGTGTTTGTGTGTAACCTTAGTTATCCAGCATGCAATGAGCATGTGCCATGTTGTCATCTGTAGCCTCTACCGCTCTACAATATTATTCCACATTATCTCATAAAAGGCACGATTTTCGAAAAATAAATATTGAAAATAATGTGAGTTTTGATTTTCTCTACAACTATTGTGTGCATCATTTCTCATTATAAGAAGAACTGAACGAGGTATGGTCAAAAATGTCGAGTGATCTTCTTGTAAAGTGCCCATTATTCTTTTCCGATTTTAATGAAACTTAAATTTTCTTGACAGTTTTCGAAAACTACTCAAAAACCAAATTTCATGAAAATTTTTCGAGTGGGAACCGAGTTGTTCCGTACGTACAGACGGGCGGAAAGACATGACGAAGCTAATAGTCGCTTTCCGCACTTTTTCCGAACTCGCCTAAAAACGTAACCACTTACAGTATTTAAATTAAACCCGTTAAGACAGTTCTCGGTACTGTGTTCTACACCACCGGAAAGAATTTTACAAATCTCCTCTTCTAGCGGGTGTAGTTCCCGCCACTAGCAATAAAAAGATCACTGTCTCACCAGTGAACAGGTCAGTGCCACCACTGTGTTCTCACACCGGGTGTTGCAACAAATGATGTCAAACAGTAAACCACACATCCGCCGTTCTGTCTGCAAGCATAAGACATCATTCCGCGACTCCGCCTACCCATTTCATCAAACGTATCCCCATCGTCTAGGACCGCGAAGCTTGGTCCCCAGATGTGCTTTGCTAAGTAGAAAGTCTTGATCAAGTTGTAATGTAATAAGTTTACGTGCGTAAGACGTCCATTTGCCTAATCATGGTACTGATGGCGATTAAATTAAGGCGAATGTTGTGCGTCAGTTTGAGGGATTGCTTAGAATAATAAATGCAAAACGTAGTTTCCATCGTAAGATCTCAGACAAATATACAAATTCAATATTTGTGAGGGTAATGTAATAATGAAGGGAATCTAAGAGAGTTAAGATTTGGAAGTGTGGATTGTCTCAATATGTGGTTCAATTGTGAATTTCTGTGAACACTTTTATACATTCAGCCTAGTTTCATTCTTGATGACGGAGGCAGCTCGCTCCTGAAAAAGCGTTAGGCTTCTGTCATCGCATTACAGAAGTCACGGCTGTGAGAACGTCAGATTTTACGCATATTTTCATTGGCTGATTTACTCTCCAATCCTGGAGATGATCTTGTACCTGCCAATACTGTCAGCTTCTCTACATGCAACTGCTATGCAGAAATTCTTAACTTGAATTTCATTGCAACTTCGCAAGAATCCACCACTGGACTGTATCCCAAGCCTGATGAATACAGTCAACATCTTTAGAGCTTACGTTTTTAAAACTATTCTCTTTCTTGTGCCTGAATCTTCCAAGATGCCTCATGATATAAAGCCTGCCCACACAAATGTTGTACTCATTTATGATCCTTTCTACGCCTGGTGTGTGCTATACCTAGCTTTTCCTTCCTGACTTTATTATTCAGATGTTGCCTGGGCTAATGCGGAGTAAAAATCATAAATATTCTAACTTCTATCAACTCAGCTGTCTCCAGCAACATACGCCAAATATTTTCCAAAGCAACAGCTCCAATCTGCAATGTTCTGGTTGGAACCGCACGTTATTACGGCCCTGAATATTGCTGCAATGCTTAGGCGAAACTGCACATTAGAGTGGCCGTGATTATTGTTGAAATGTTTAGGTAAAATTGCTTGTTATTACGGCGCTGAATATTGCTTCAATGATTTTGTTAACTGCGTGTAATTACGAACCTGAATGTTGCTGCAATGCTTTGGCGAAACTGTACGTTTAAGCGGCCCTGAACACCGTTCTCATATTTTGATTTAGGCTGCCTCTTCAATACTGTAGCCCTGAATATCGCTATAGTGCCTTGGGGGAACTGCACATTAATATGGACCTAAATACTGCGAGAATATTATGTGAAACTCTATCCTAAAATGGCCATAAACAACGCCGAAATGTTTTATCTATCAATAGTTATCTTTCATCATCTCCGTCTATACAACTAGACCAAGCAGAATGGTGAAGCGATAATCCTAAAATTTGTGTTCTTGAGGTGCTTAGTTAGAATCTCGATAGAGGCATTGAGCATTTTGATGGAGGCTTTCGTAGTTTTTTTTCAGTTCTTTCGTGCAAATTCTCAGATATTGCACTGGTTAGACAAAGACCACTTTCTTCGAAATCCTCCCCAGTTTTCGGTCAAGAGTGGTCAGCACTAAACACGTGTTCTGTGACTTTTACAGCGTCGTAAATAAGCCACAAAACGAACGTAACAAATCAATTTATCAACCAACGAATGCACATATAATTTCACATAAAACACTTTAAAACACTCCGAAATGTTTCGATCTTGTCAGATCATCATCAGGGAGCTTTTTTTCCTTGCTAAAGTTATGTTACAGTATTCACAGTTCAATTCGTATTGTGGCAGCTGCCACAACACCTCGTTTGCAAATACGAATTGAACTGTGAATACTGTAACATACCTTTAGCAAGGAAAAAAGCTCCCTGATGATGATCTGACAAGATCGAAACATTTCGGAGTGTTTTAAAAGTGTTTTATGTGAAATTATATGTGCATTCGTTGGTTGACAAATTGAAGTGATTGTACAAAAAATGCACGGTGCTACAATAAGATTTGTACGTAACAAACTTTGTATTTTATATTAAAAAATTATAACAATGTGTGTCGATTTACGGTCATCGGGCGTTATAATTGAATCGTGTCTCCTAATCCACTAATTCTGTAAGCCATCCTTTAAGACTAAACGCAGTAAGTGCAGTATCACAAGAATCGAAAATTTAAATTAGAAAATGCAACTTGATTGGCTAAGTGTAATCTAAAATTAAAATATGTAATGTAACATTGGCAAGTAATTTCAAGTTATATGTCAAATGTGCTAATGTTGATCTCCTCACACGTAATTCAAACTTTAGCGCGCAGTCCATTTTTATTCATTAATTTATTGTGTGGATAGCCTAGATGTTATCACAATTTAAACACGTTTTTCGTTTTCAGTGTCTTAAGTGCTACGTTTCTGTCGTTAATATAGTGCGGCTTTACGTGTTGGCTAGGATACTGGTGTCGTATCTTGTAGCCTACCTAATATTGGTGTCGTATCTTGTAGCCTACCTAATATTGGTGTCGTATCTTGTAGCCTACCTAGTCTCTTTTACGTTTAGATACGAACCTAAAACAGAGGCGTGGGCTGTGTTTCTTTTATAAGACTGTAAGTAGCAGTCCCGTTGCAGGCCTGGAGTGGCCCAGAGGGTTCCAGGAAGTTAAGGTTCCCAGATTACATGACAACGGCACAGGATGGTAGTAAGGTTGTCAGCCTTACGCACCGGCTGCCTTTACTCGCAGGAAATGCTCCTGGTACTCATTTCTGTTAGAGGCTGAGTCGACCCGAGGGCCATAGTGCGATCGGAAGGATTTTATTTCAATGAAAAATTCCAATGACACCAGCTGGGATCGAACCAGCTACCTTCAGATTTTAGCACAGTACTTTATAAGACTATACAGGGTGTCCCAGGAGGAAAGGACCTAACTTCGGGAGAGTGTTCCTTAGGTCAAACTATACCGATATAACCCAAAACACCTATATCCAAAGTTCAACGGTTACGGAGATAT
>Ga0131853_10027755_pt1 | contig 10150 bp, 9 predicted proteins | sample TergutLab28metaG_FD_92764 | JGI IMG/M metagenome (GOLD analysis project Ga0131853, IMG submission 92764) | Labiotermes labralis P1 segment gut microbial communities from Petit-Saut dam, French Guiana - Lab288 P1 (version 2) (version 2) | ecosystem: Host-associated > Arthropoda: Insects >... | reverse complement strand
TTACAGGTGCCGGTGTATCTACCGTACGCTCAGTAACTATGTCCGGGGTCGCTGTTTTTGGCCGGGTACTGTACCTGGACCGGGATGCTTTATCATCGGTTTCATTTGCTTGCATTTTGTTGTTGCTGTATCAGCCGTTGTATTTGTATGGCATTGGATTCCAATTATCGTTTGGCACGGTATTTGGCCTGATATTACTGACTAACCCTGCGGAAAGGGCCTTGACTCACTTGGGTGTGCCGCGTTACGGGAAGTTTCGGTCATTTTTAGCCTACAATATCGTGGCCACGGTATCTACATATCCTATTTTGGCGTACCATTTTGCCCATGTGTCCACATACAGTATTTTTGTAAACCTCATCATAATGCCAACGGCCACGATATTGGTGATTGTGGGGTTGTTGGTTGGTGTGGCGGGATTATTTTTTATCGAAGTATCATTTTTTCTGGCCGGAGCAGTATATTTTCTGTTACAATTTTACGAGGCGGTTATGCGGCTGTTCTTGGCTTTGCCGGGATCGGTTTGGCTTGTTGGAAATTGGGGAATTGCGGTAACACTGACAGCCTTGGGGCTAATGCTGGTATTTGGATATACTTTCAGCGGTTACGGAGAGGAACTGGGCAAAAGAGCGAAGCTGCTTTCTGCAGCGATGGCACTGCTTATGCTTTTTATCGGTTTGGAAGCAATTGACCGGCGGGGCTATCATATGACGGCCTTGGATGTTGGAGAAGGCAGCAGCTACGTGATGCGCTACGGCGGACGTTCTCTCGTGATAGACGGAGGAGGCAACAACCGCCTGCTGGGTCTTAATACCGGTGCGATGGTATTAATGCCCTATTTAGATCACAGGGGCATATCCCGTGCGGATGCCGCTTTTGTAACGGATGCTTCCCGGCAGAGGATCAGTGGAATTATAGAACTAACAATGGCAAATAGGGTAAGGGCGCTGTACATTCCGTATGAGGTGGATTTGGACTCCGGCCTGGGAATGCGGCTGCGCGTCGCAGCAGAGCAGAATGCCATACCCATATATAGAGTCGATGCCGGCGATACTATCCGCATCGGAAATTTAACCTTTACAGTGGGGGAACTTAGATGAAGGAACTGAAAAACGATTTCAAAGCCAATCAATTTAAGCCTGTATATCTCCTTTATGGTGAAGAGGCATTTCTTGTGCGGTATTATGCAAATCTCTTCACTGAGCGCTTGCTGGATGATACAATGATGAACCGGGATGTCTTTGAAGGCAAGGATTTTGAGGTAGATTTGGCCATAGATGCGGCCAATACGCTGCCCTTTTTAAACGACTGGCGGCTGGTATATATAAAGGATTCACAATTGCTGGCTGCAGGCCGCAAGGACGATACCGAGGCCTTGGCAAAGTATCTGACGGAAATCCCCGAGAATACGATCCTTGTCTTTGTGGAGACTGCGGCATCAAAAGCTGTTGATAAGCGTAACCGTCTATACAAGCAGATAGTTGCCAAAGGCCGTGCTGTGGAGTGCAAACAGCCGGCCGAGCCGGAACTGATCCGCTGGATAACTAATATATTTAAGAAAAAAGGCAAAGAGATTTATCCGCAAACGGCGCGCTTATTGCTGGACACTGTACCCAAGGGAATGGACCAGATATACGCCGAGGCGGATAAGCTGGGGGATTTTGTAGGCACCCGTTGCTTAATAAGCCCCGAGGATATACATGCGGTATGTACTAAATCCCTGGAGGCACGTATATTCGATTTAGTGGGTGCTGTATGCAGCGGCCAAACAGAAAAGGCTCTGGTGCAATATCATAATATGCTTGCCGCCAAAGAGCAGCCGCTGATGATGCTGGCTATGATGGCGCGTCAGTTCCGCATGATATTGCAGTGCAAGGCTTGCGCAGAAAAGAATATGCGTCAGAATGAAATTATCGCTCAGTTGAATTTGCGGGATTTTATAGTGAGAGAATGTTTGCGGCAGGGGCAAAATTTCACATCCGATAGGCTGCTGGAAGCCCTAACGGATTGTCAGGATACGGATATTCGGATAAAGACGGGCCTGGTGGAAGGGGCGCTTGGAGTGGAGCTGTTGATTGTGAGGTATTCGATATGCAAAGACAAGTAAAATCTGTAATCCCAATTTATGGGACGGGCGGTATCTTCTTTTTATACGCTATATTACTTCCAATGTACAGGATAGGAGATTTAGCCATAGGCTTTGTTGTATCTATCATAGGCTTTCCGATATTGGAAAAAATCTTCCCCGGAGTCATAGAGGAAATCGAAATAACCTACAGCCATACCGGGGACAAAGCTGCGGATCAAATTTTATCCCAAGGGCGGGAGTATATTGAGCGCTTGGCGCAACTAAAGGACTCTATCCAAGATGAGGAAATCAGCAGGCGCATTGCTAATTTGCAAAAAATCAGCAGGCAGATATTTGACTACATTTCCAAAAATCCCGGGCAGATGCGAAAAATCAACACCTTTATGGACTATTATTATCCCACGGCATTAAAATTCATAGAAAGTTATGCTGAGTATGATAATAAAGCTGTAAAGGGCGAAAACATACGGAGCACCTTGGAAAAAATCCGTGCGTCCATAGCGCGCTTTGAGGAAGCCTTCAACCATCAGCTAAATAATTTATATAGTGACAAGGCACTGGATATCGAAACTGATATAGCGGTGCTGGATGACATCATGAAGAAGGAGGGGCTGTGATGCTGCGAAACAGAGTAGTTGCCTGGCTAATTACCATCATTGTGATGATCATTGGTTTGTTTTTGGGGAGCTACATGAGCTTCCGGCACATGCGTTCCCAAGTAGTGGAGGTGTTTCATGCAGAAGTGGTGCCTATATTTAATGAACAATTACAAATGCTGTATAATATGAGGACACTGTACTTGCTTAACGCACCGGACACCCAGGAAAGCAGGGATTTTATTGAGTGGCATGTCAACTGGGTCATAGACACTGCGCCGCGCGATTGGGAAACTTTAGATTTCATTTGGAATGAAATGATACTGAGGCCGGCTTCCGAACTGTACGAGAGGGCTGCCGGGTTGGATCTTAGCGAAAACGATGCAAGGCTTATGCGCAGCCTTTTAACCGATATTGATGAGCTGGTGACCGTCATGTCCCAGGCCGGCTACAATGCCCTCGCTCAGGAATTTAACGATAAAACATGGCGGGGGTTAGGGTTTTTGACACATAATAATTCTTGGAACTCCGAACCCTCGTTGATTGAATCCCTGGTAAATGTTATTCGTAACAATTTGCCTAACTATGGACGTTTACCTGTTTTATTTAGGTGGTAGAGGAGGAAATTTATGAGACATTTTGCAGCAATTATTATAGCGATATTATTACTGCCCATGACGGCCTTTGCTGCCGCCCTGCCGGAATTGCCGGATAACTATGCCGTGCTGGACCAGGCTGGGGTACTATCGCCAACCACAGTGCGGTATTTGATTGACGGTAATGATGAACTGTTTTATTTGACCGGCGGCGAGGTTATGTTTTTGATAACGGATTTCCTGCCGATGGGGCAGGAGATTGAGGATTATACATTATCTGTATTTAACCATTGGAGCGTGGGCAGCGAAGAGGGCAACAATGGTGTGCTGGTGGTAATGGCCGTAGCCGTTGGACAGTATCATGTGACGGTAGGCACCGGCTTGGCTCAGCATATGAGCCGCAGCTATTTGGAACCTGTGGTGAACAACTATTTTACCCCATATTTTGCGGAAAGCAATTACGATATGGCGGTACGCAACCTTTTTGACGCACTGTCAGGTAGAATTTACGAGTTGTTTCCGGTGGCAAATGTACAGCAAAATGAGGCTGCAGCTGTCCCGGTTGCAGGCAACCCGGCAGGCAATCCCATCGTACAAGGCACTACGGGCGGAGGCATTGGAAATTTTCTTGGCTTTATTGTCTTTGCGGTGATTGTGCTGCTAATCATCAGAGCCTTGTTTCGCCCGCGCAGGTTTGGCGGATGGGGCTGGGGTAGGCGCAGAAGCGGTTTTGGCGGAATGTTTGGCGGATTCCTGGGTGGATATATGATGGGGCGCCACAGGCATAGGCCAAGAGACGGCGGAGGATTGGGTGGCGGTTCCGGAGCCTCCGGAGGTGGATTTACCCGGGGAGGAAGTTCCCGTGGCGGCGGGTTTGGCGGTTCTGCACGCGGCGGCGGTGCTACGCCTCCCAAACCTTTTAGCGGCGGCAGCCTGGGCGGCGGGCGTTCCGGTGGTTTTGGCGGCGGCGGACGCTCAGGCGGCGGGTTTACCCGAGGGGGCAGCTCGCGCGGCGGCGGATTTGGAGGTAGGCGGCGCTAAAGCCTTTGTCACTCAGGGGATAGCATATTCTTTAATGTCCCGGGGATTTGCAGATAAAAAATGCAGGGGGGTATTTTTATGCCTATGGCTACCGTCAGAAATTATATTGCCAAAATGAAAACGAAGAAGGCAACCAAGGGCTTAAAGGCCTTCCTGGACAGGCATTACTACAGCAAAAAACAGGAAGAGGCCGGCCGCATTGCAAAGGACGAAGCGTCCCGCCAGTCATACGAGTCTTTTGACGGGCTGATACTTCCGCCTTCGCCTCCCAGCACCTCAATTCCTCCGCCAGCTGCCCCTGCTATCGCACCGTCCTCGCAAGAATCCGCCATGTTTGCACTTGACGAGCCCTTTTCCGCCACGCTCCTGCGCCTGATTGACTCAAAAGGCAAAACTGACGTGGAAGTATACAAACGCGCAAACCTGGACCGCAAGCTGTTTTCAAAAATCCGCAAGGGCGGTGGTTATATGCCCAGCAAAAAGACCATCGTAGCCCTTGCCATAGCTTTGGAGCTGTCGCTCCCGGAAGCCAGCGACTTATTGCGGCAGGCTGGCTTTGCCTTATCCCGCTCTGTTTTGTTTGACGTGATTATGGAGTATTTTTTCACTGCCCGGATGTACGATATTTACGTTATCAACAACCTGCTTTTGGAGTATGACCAGCCCTTGCTGGGTGGTTAGGCCTATTATTTGTCGCTTTGGAAGCGACCTCCCATTGAAAACCCAATGCTATACTACGTTCATCAAATCTAAAACGGAGGTATCACATGAAAACAAATTTAACGGAACTGGTCTTTATCCTGGACCGCAGCGGATCCATGGGCGGCCTGGAAAGCGATACTATCGGCGGATTTAATTCCATGCTTGCAAAGCAACAGAAGGAACCCGGCGAATGCCGCATTACCACAGTGCTTTTTGACAACGAGTACGAGCTGCTGCATGACCGCATAGACATCAAAGCGGTTAGCCCTATATCCCAGCGGGAATATTTCGTAAGAGGTTCAACGGCCCTGCTGGACGCTGTAGGCAAATCCATAGAGAAAATCGGCAACGCCCAAAAGAACACAGCCGAGGAATACCGTGCAGGGAAAGTGCTGTTTGTAATAACAACCGACGGTATGGAAAATGCCAGCCGCAGCTTCAGCTACGACAAAATCAAAGAAATGATCCAGGGGCAGAAATCGGAATATGCCTGGGAGTTTATTTTCCTGGGGGCAAATATTGACGCGGTGGAGGTCGCTAACCGTTTCGGCATAGAGCGGAGCCATGCGCAAAATTTCCATAATGACCGCGCAGGCATACAGTTAAACTACGAAGTGCTAAGCCAGGCGGTATCGGCCTATAGGGACGCGCCTGCGGAAGCACCCCTTGCAGCTGACTGGGGCAAGGAAATTGAGAAGGACTATAAAGGGCGCATGAGCGGCGGTAGTGACGGTAAACTGGCTAGTGGTAAGAGCCTGTTTGCCAAGTTGTTCAACCGTGAAAATAACTAATAAAGGAGCGGCATAAATGATAGGAGCGATTGTAGGCGACATAGTCGGCTCGGTCTATGAGTGGGAGAATATCAAAACAAAGGACTTTACATTCTTCGGCGAAAAATGCTTTTTTACTGATGACACCGTGATGACAATGGCCGTTGCCGAAGGGCTGATGAACGGCGGCGGCCCCGTCAGCTATGTAAAAGCAATGAAGCGGCTTGGTACTATGTACCCTGACGCGGGCTACGGTATATATTTCCGCAGGTGGTTATCTGCAAGTGACCCTGCCCCTTATAACAGCTGGGGTAATGGCTCAGCTATGCGGGTATCCCCGGTCGGATGGCGGTTTGATTCCCTGGAGGATACCGAAAATGAAGCGGCAGTAAGCGCGGCGGTTACCCACAACCATCCCGAAGGGCTAAAGGGCGCACAAGCCACTGCGGCAGCGATTTTTCTTGCACGCGGCGGGAGGTCAAAAGCTGAGATAAAGTCATATATCGAAGGCAAATACAACTACAACCTGAGCAGAACACTGGATGAAATACGGCCGGTCTATAAGTTTAACGAGAGTTGCATGGAGACGGTGCCGGAAGCCATTATCGCATTTTTGGAAAGTGACGGCTTTGAAGATGCTGTACGTAATGCTGTTTCACTAGGCGGCGACAGCGATACCTTGGCGGCGATCACGGGCAGCATTGCAGAAGCTGCATATGGTGTACCATTAACGATAAGGGATAAAGCCATATCGCTGTTGGCTCCCCCTTTGCTGGAAGTATTGGGGCGTTGGGATGCAAAAAATGAAGACTGATAATTCTGCTTGGCCGGGTTTCAAAGATTGGGGTGACATATGAAATTATTGCTAATATGCCTAGTATGTATTAGTGCTGCGTTGTTTGCAGCCTGCGGGGATCAGCCGGTTGGCGGAGGCACCAATATAAGTACGCCGGCTCCATCTGCGGCCAGCCCCACTCCCCAACCGACCCCACAGCGGCCGATTCTGGATGCGGGATTGCAAAACCTGATAGGTACCACAGTGAGCTTCGAAGAAACTTCAAATGGGCATATGCAAGAGTTTTTATCCGGCATCAGGGTTAGCTATGCCAACTCCGGGCTGTTTAATATTGAAGCGGCTTTGGAGAAATATAACGCCTTGCCGCCCTACACTGTACATAGCAACACCTTCATCGTTGGCAACACAATAACTAACATAGATGGCCTAAGGGCGCAGGTATCGGCAAATACAGATGCCTTTTTGGAAGCGCGGGGCGGCAGTTTGTTTACTGAGCTCTCCGCCAATGATTTTAACCGGGTGTTTGGGACTGTTGTGGACACCATGCAGTTTTGGATGGACCGGACAGATGTCATAGACCTAAACCGCCTGGACGAAAGGTTGGGCGGGCTTATACTGGTCAATTCCAACGGCGGCTTTTACTCAGGGGCGGTTTACAATAACTTCAACGGGCTGGGGATAAATACAGGCCCGGGCCTTGATGTACGCCAGGAGCAAAACCCGCATGTAAATTACTTCTATCATTTGGCCACACACGAAGCCATACACCTTATCCATGTGGCACTGCCGGAGGAGCGGCAGGCCAGGGGCTTTTACTCAAGGACAGGGCCTGCCCACCGCTGGGAAAGCCTGGACTTTAACCCCCTGAATTTTACCTGGTACGTTGAAGCGGCGACGGAGCAGCTGACTATGATAACATACGGCAACACCCAGCCGACCAGTTATGTAAATCATGTCAGGCTGCTGGAACTGATGACTTTCGCAATTATACTGCGGGAGGGTACGACAGCCACAACCTTGGCCGAGATTGCCTTGCAACATGAGCTGGCTCCACTGTTTGATGTGTTTAACGCCGAAACGTATGACCGGCAGCATGAGGTTTTGGAGATGCTGTTTTCACAGGAACTGATTTTTACCAATGCCAATGACTTTTTTAGGGCAACAGAGCTGACGCGGGCAGATTTAGGTGAGCGCTCCCTGCGCAACAGCTTTTCCAAAACCGTGGCAAGAAATTTTTATTCTGCGCTGTCATACAGGCTTGCATACAGCCCGGCGGCACTGGAGGATGTGTTCTTCCTTATTTCGGTCTTTGAATCGGGGATTAACCGCTGGATTAGGTATGCGACCAATTCCTTGATGGAGCATAACCGCGATTTTATACGGGATTACGCTGCTATGCAAAACGAATTTTTTGGCCTTTTGGCATACGAGACGGGGATTACGCCAGAGCGGATCACGGAGGCATACAACGCATACAACGAGTCCAGGACGGTATATGCAACTGTTGAGAGTACGTTCCTGAACAACTACGAAATCGCGTTTTTTCAAACGATGGCAGAAGCATTGGAAGTTGACCGGGTGCGTAGTATCAATGCCGTGTATGCCGCATTGGATACTGATTGATATGATGTTACTGTTACTTTATCACAACTGGAAAAGTAACGCAGGAATATAGAGATTAGCAATTAAAGGAGGAGATTTCATGGGCAAGATCAAAAAGGTTAGCGCACAAATACTGGTTTTTGTGATGATCTTTGCCGCAGTGGGCGTCGCGCCTGTACAAGAGGTTTACGGCAACACACAGCAAACCATCAGGGTTATGCTGGGCGGGAGGCAGCTGCATTTTGACGTGCAGCCGGCAATAATCAGCGACCGCACCATGGTGCCTATGCGCGGTATTTTTGAGGCGCTTGGCGCCCATGTTGACTGGGATGAAACAACCCGCACGGTATCCGCTGTCAGGGACGATTTGGCTGTACTCGCAACCATTGGCGAAAGGCACATCCGCATTAGCCGGGGTAACGAGATGCACATCTTGCAGATGGATGTTGCCCCTGTTATCGTAAGCGGCCGTACACTGGTACCCCTGCGTTTTGTATCCGAGGCCTTTGGATATGATGTGGACTGGGATGGCGGCAACCGGGTAGTAAGTATCAGCTCTGATACCGGTGCCGGAGGTGGGGCTGCGCCGGAGCCTTACCCGCAACCGGAACCCAGCCCAGCCATGTCATTAAACCAAAAAATGTTCTCCCACTTCGGCATAAGCCCAATGGAAGCGGAAACAATCTTTGGCCCGGTTACGGGGGGATTTTGGTTTACGGGGAGCCCGTGGTATTACTTTGGCGGCTACATTTTAGGTTTCGACGGGTTTGATGATGATCCCTTAGCATCCTCCAACACGCCTCCCGCCGCTGGCCGATTGGTTGTCATCAGGACAAATTTATCCGTTGTTATAGATGGCATAGGTACACAACCGGTTAGCGTGGCTGCATTGGAAGGCCTGTTTGGCAGGCACGTGTCTTATGCCTTTGACCTAGAGCATGATGAGTGGTTCGAAGATGGGTATGTAGGCTTCAACTACCGAGGGATATATGTAGGTATGGAGCTAAACCGGAATATGACCGTCAATCCCAATGCATCTGTTATGCTGGCGGCCAACTTGCCGCCGGGAGGGCAGGGCAGCCAGGTTTCGGATGATGTAGGCGAAGGCTACAGCCCCATGGCCGTACATCCGATTGTTGGTACATGGGAGCTGATAAATGTATATACCAGCTACCTTACCCCGTATGAAGTTGAAGAAATGCTGGCACACGAAACCAGCACATTTGTATTTGGTGACCAGGGTACACTTAGGGTTTATCACGAGCTGGGAAACTGGGGCAGAGAGCTGCTAAGGGTAGAACACTGGTATACGCAAGCCCTGCACGAGGGCATTATGGAAATAACCGTCTGGCAAACGGGGCAAACAAGGTATATACAGTTCCACTTAAGCGGCTCAACATTAACATTGGATGAGCCGGGTATAGTCTCCGTATACAGAAGGATCAGCTACGATTGATGTGAACATATATACGCAATGGAGGAGGGTAAAATGCTTAAGAAACTTATTATCGGGCTGCTACTGACGGCGCTGCTTACCCCAGCCCTTTTTGTCAGCGCCCAGCAACCTGTAAGGGTCGTGCTTGACGGGAGGCAACTGCATTTTGATGTGCAGCCGCAAATAATTAACGATCGCACCATGGTGCCAATGCGCGGCATTTTTGAGGCGCTCGGCGCCTATGTTGAGTGGGATGATACCACCCGTACAGTCGTAGCCACCAGGGACGATTTGGTTGTACTCGCAACCATTGGCCAAAGGCAGATACATATTGGCCGGGGTGATGACCTGCATATCTTACAGATGGATGTTGCCCCGGTTATCGTCAGCGGCCGTACGTTGGTGCCCCTGCGTTTTGTATCCGAAGCCTTTGGCTATGATGTGGACTGGGATGGGGCCAACCGGGTTGTGTTTATTGATTCTATCGGCGGTACAGGAACTGAGCCCACGCCCGATGAAGTTG
>Ga0131853_10027753_pt1 | contig 10150 bp, 10 predicted proteins | sample TergutLab28metaG_FD_92764 | JGI IMG/M metagenome (GOLD analysis project Ga0131853, IMG submission 92764) | Labiotermes labralis P1 segment gut microbial communities from Petit-Saut dam, French Guiana - Lab288 P1 (version 2) (version 2) | ecosystem: Host-associated > Arthropoda: Insects >... | reverse complement strand
GCAATAATATCACGAAGCGGGCAGCCAAAGCCCGCTTTTATTGCGCTAACATCCTTTCAATAAAAACCCCATAGCCTCTCAAAGGGTCTTGTACAAAAACGTGTGTGTAAGTCCAATCTTACCAAAAAAATTACATAGCAATCACCCATCAAACACATAAGCCACAAACCCTGCTATATTAGGGTTTGTGGCTTATAATTTTGTTTAAGGAAAAGCTAACTTAACAGCTCTTTCGTCTTGCTAACAAAATACAACGGCACATTAGTAATCTCACCATCAGTTACATAACCCATCTTAGAAAAACGAATAGCCATTTTAGGTCTGCGATGTTTGATATATGCCTTAAAACTAGTAGCAGTTTTACCTTCACCTGCTTTAACTTCGATTGGGATAATATCCGTACCGTTTTGGATAATAAAATCAATTTCTCCATTTTTTTCAGCAAGGAATCGTGGCTCTACATCGAATTGATCTTGTAGTTGTTGCAAAACAAAATTTTCTGCCAATGCCCCTTTGAATTGAAAATCGCTTTTAAGTAGTATTGCGGCATTATCAATGCCTGACATATATTTTAATAATCCTGTGTCGAACATATATAGCTTGAAGTTGTTAAGCTGGTCAAATGCTTTAAGGGGGTGTTCGGGTTTTGAAGCATTATAAACACGGTTTAACATCCCTGCGGATACTAGCCATTCGATAGCTTCCTCGTATTCTCTTGCCCTTGCACCTTCTTTAATACAACCATATATAAATTTCTTGTTCTCTTTGGCGAGTTGGGAAACAATACTACGAAAAACAAGCAAAATACGTCCGCTATTGACCTTGCCATTGTGTTTGGCAAAATCGTTTTCGTAAATAGTTACAAGCTCCTTTTGAATTTGCAAAACCATCTGAGGGTCTTTTTCATTTTTCCAAGCATAAACACATTCTGGAAGCCCACCGACAATTAGATAATAGTTATATGCTTCAAGCAACCGCTTATGAAAAACTTCTTCAACGGTTTGCCCATTTTGGACTTGAGAATAAAAAGAATATAAAGGCTCATCAATAGCCGCCAAAAACTCATCAAAAAACATAGGGTAAAGTTCAAGCAAATTTACTTGACCTACAGGAAAAGATTTCGGTTGCGCCAAAAGCGTGCCAAGCAAGCTGCCTGCTGACACAATATGATATTCATTTGCTTTTTCCCTAAAATATTTTAAGGAATTAAGAGCCGCTGGACATTCCTGTATTTCATCAAGAATAATAAGAGTTTCGTTGGGTAAAATTTTTCGTCCAACAAGTAATCCTAGTAATTCAATAATCCGATTAGGGTTTTTGTTGCCTTCGAAAATTGACTTTAACTCATCCTCTTCATCAAAGTTAAAATAAACATAGTCTGCATAGTGCTTTTTGCCAAACTCGTGCATTAGCCAAGTTTTGCCTACCTGTCTTGCACCTTTGATAATTAAAGGTTTCCTGCGTTTATCATTTTTCCATTCCAAAAGCCTCACCAAAGCATTCCTATGCACAAAATCACCTTTTTCGGTTAGTTTTGAGTATAGTTTATCACATTTTTACTTATATTTCAATAGCTATTTTACACATTTTTCTGGAAATTTTTATTCGAGGTGACGGTTTGATTGTTTTGTGTTGTTACAAGATGATAGGAAAGATACAAAAGAGGCAACAAACGATGGACTATGATGAAAAATTTGATGAAGATTTTTGGGAACTTTTTACAAACCAACTCGTAGAAAATGAAAGTTTTGGTCACAAATTATGGTCTGCATTAGCTAATGTAGACTAGATACACGAAGATGATGCACATAATACAGAATGTGGTCATTCTTTTCGTTCGGCTGAGTCTTTGTTTTTTCTTCTATGCTCGGTCAAGGATGGTAATGGATTTGCATTGTGTTAGTTCTGCCGAGGTTGTCAGTAGACCATTTGAAGTTTCTGCTAATAACTCTATTTCGACATAATAGAAAAGCACCCTAAAAGTTAGGCTTTAGCATCTAACTTTTAGGGTGCAGTTCAACTTAAATAATTGGCTTTTGATAATCCTTAATCTTATTGGCTACGCTTTACTAATTTTCACTGCGCAAGCCTTAAGTTCTGGCTCGTGTGCGATTGGGTCGCGAGCAGGAGTTGTTACTTTGTTGATGTGGGTTCCTGGGTGATGGAAGTTGGAAATTACATCGCCATCTTGCACGCCTTCATTGATTTTGACAACGGCAACAGCTTCACCTCGTCTTGACGCAAGTTTTGCTTTGTCGCCTGCGGCAAGACCGTATTTTGCTGCGGTGGCAGAGTTCATTTCAAACACGCCATGAGGGTCAAGCTCCATCAAAACTTTGGTTTTGCCCGTCATTTCCATATTATCGTAGTGATATAGGTCGCGGATGGTGATAAGCACCAACGGATATTCATCGCATGGAGGCTCTGCAATTTGGGAATTGACTTTATAGTCTTGACCCATTAGCTTAACCTTGCCAGCAGGGAAGCCTGCGGTGAACAAGAAGCGCACACCCTCTTCAGCATCGGCGGCGATTGGCCAACGGACACCGTCATAGCGGGTGTCACGACGCTCAATCTTGTCATAATTTACACCAGCGTATTGCGGCATAGTTTTGCTCATTTCAGCCATAACACTTGCTGCGGTAGACTTGTTGTCTGGACCAATTTGGTTTTGGGTATATCCAAATCTGTTCATCAAGTCAATGATGATTTCGTAGTCTGGACGGGACTTACCGTATGGGGTTACAACAGGACGAGTCATTTGCACACGTCTTTCTGTATTAGTAACCGAGCCATACTTTTCTAGGCAAGAAGCTGCTGGCAAGAATACGTCGGCATACTTTGCAGTCATGGACAGCATTGGCTCTTGAACTACCACAAATTCAAGATTTTGTAAACCTTTGATAACATTGTTGGCATCTGGGTTCATGGTTACAGGGTCTGCTCCCATAATGTATTGAGCCTTCAAAGTACCTTCAACAGAAGCATCGGTTTGCTCCAAAGAAGTCAAGCCATGCTTACGGTTAAGTTTAACGCCCCAGAAATCTTCAAACTTATCGCCAACGGCACGGGCAACGGCTGGGTCGCCGCCAAGAGCTGCGAAGAAATCTTCGTCAAAAATTTGGTAACCTGGTAGGAAGTGCGGCAAGCAAGCCACGTCACAACCACCTTGTACGTTGTTTTGTCCACGAAGTGGGTTCAAGCCTGTGCTTCTTCTGCCAATATGTCCAGTTATCAAAGCCAAGTTGGCAAGACACCAAATGATAGAAACTGCATTGTGGCGTTGAGCAATGCCCATACCCCAAGTTATAGCAGAATTTGGACCTTTTGCATAAAGCTCTGCCGCTTCCTTGATTTTTTCAGCAGGAACACCAGTAACTTCAGCAGCAACTTCTGGGGTACAATCTTTTACAATAGCCCACATTTCGTCAAAACCTTGGGTGCGCTCTTCAATGAACGCCTTGTTGTGAAGGTTGTTGGTGATGATGTGATTAATCATGCTGTTGATAAGAGCCATGTCTGTACCCGCTTTTTGTTGCAAGTGGATGTCAGCAAATTTCGCAGTACCAACAACACGGGGGTCAGCCATGATGAATTTTGTACCCTTTTTGCTTGCGCCTTGCTTGAAAGTTCCAATAACAGGGTGAGCATCACGAGCATTTCCACCAATTTGTAAAATTACATCGGCGTCTTCTAATTCTGCAACAGAGTTAGACATTGCGCCGGAACCGAGCTGCACTATCAGTGCAGTAACAGTGGTAGAGTGTCAGAGACGGGCGCAAACATCAACGCTGTTAGAGCCGATGACTGCACGAGCAAATTTTTGAAGCATATAGTTATCTTCAAGATTTGCCTTACCAGAGCCGTAGAAACCGATGGCTTCTCCGCCATGCTTTTCTTTAATGCCAGACATTTTGGTTTTGATAAGGTCTAATGCTTCATCCCAGCTGGCTTCACGCCATTGCGGTTCTTCTGTTTTGCTATTTGTGCGGATAAGAGGAGTTTTTGGACGCAATGAGCTTTGAACATGTTCGTATCCAAATCTGCCTTTAACGCAGAGAAGACCGTTATTGATAGAATCCATCACAGGTTCAGCACCTACAAGAACATTGTTCTTGGAGATGTAATTAATTTGGCAACCAACACCGCAATACGGACAAGTAGCTTGTGTCTTTTTGATGCCGCTTGCGCTGTAAGGTATTTGCTTTTTTGTAACAAGAGCTTCTGTTGGGCAAACAGCTACGCAGTTACCGCAACGTACGCAGTTTTCTGAATTGAACTCGAAACCAGAGCGGTCTTTTGTAAAGTTTAGTGCGCTGCAATGCTGCAAGTCGTTTGCAACTTTTACGCAAAGACCGCATTTAATGCATTTGCTTTGGTCAAGTGTAAAAATCTCGTTTTCAACAACAATATTTTCTTTTTTGTCTTGTGTAGGAATGATAACACCGTATTCCTTGGCATAATCTACAACTTTGTTCGCACCGGTAGCATTGGGGCTCGAATCGTCAACGCTAACATCTTTAACAAGTTTTTCAAGAATCGCCTTTCTTTCCGCAACAACCTTGGGGCTGTTTGTGGAAATGACCATGCCGTCAGTTGCGGCAATGGCGCAAGAAATTTTCAGCTTCTCGTCACCTTCTACTTCCACTACGCAAAGACGGCAAGAGCCGCCCGGCTTTAAACGGGGGTCGTTACACAGCGTAGGCACATGGATGTCCATTTTTTTACATGCTTGCAAAATGGTCATGCCTTCTTCGGCCGTGTATTTCAGACCATTAATGACTAATTTTGCCATTTGGTGAAACCTCCTTAAAAATGTTTTTATGTATCGCATACATAAACAGTCATTCAAGAAACATTGATAAAAAAATGTCATTATTATAGTTTTTACCCATGAAGCGACTCGTACATCTCTTACAAAAGCACAGAAGCCCGTGTTAATATAACAAGGATAATTACGCTTTGTGATGAGCAAAAATAAAAGGAGGAATTGCTTCTTGAGTAACTGGTTATGCATTGCGTCATATTTTTGTTAAATAAATATCAATTTATTAATGAATGCAAAAGATTGATATTTTTTAACATAGATAGAATATAGCACAGTAAAATCACCGTGTCAAGGCTTTTTTGAAAGTTTTTTAATAAACTTTTTTTGTCAATATTATTAATAAATTTCACAATAATATTAAACATGTGTTGCGGAGAAAAATTTTTTGATAAAAAACATTCAATTTACTATTGACATACCTAATAACAGCATGTATAATGGAGATAAGCCAAATAGCTCCGAGCCTGATGCCTAAGGGTACGCGCCTAGGGATAAGGGTCGATAGGGTGAAAGGGGAAACTTTTTCGCCTCCCTCTTGGAAAGGAGTAGGTATCTAATTTGTCAAGAGCTTTTTCTTGACCTCTTTAGGTGTGCCTTGCGACTTTCTGAATAGAGAGTCGCTTTTTGATTTTCTTTAAATTTTTCAAAAATATTGACGTTTTTTTAACAAAGGAGTGAGTATATTATGAAAGTATTTGCTGTTTGCGGAATAAAAAACAGCGGAAAGACCACTACTGTCGAAAATATTATCGGCGAACTTGTAGCACGAGGGTATAGAGTGGGTTCGGCAAAATATATACATTGCGACGGATTTGAAATGGACCCCGACCCCGCCACTGATACACGCCGTCATAAGGATGCAGGTTCGCGTCTTGTGGCGGCACATGCAAAGCAAGAAACCAGCATATTGTTTCCGCAAAGGATACCAACAGAAAAGCTCATCACATTTTACGAAGGCATGTGTGACTGGGTTGTTCTTGAAGGGGTGTCCGATATTGCAGTGCCCACAATCATAACCGCCCATGGCGAACAAGACCTACTATCAAAATGGAGCGATATGGTTTTTTGTGTTTCGGGACGTATTTCGTCATCAATTTGGCAATATTGCGGCATACCTGCCATTGACTCCGTCAAAAATGTAGAATTGCTTGTGGACTATTTAGAGGATAGGGTTTATGATTATTCACTGAACACAAATTGCATACGCTATTTGGTGAATAGTCTGCAACGCCCAACCCATGCCATGAGGAGGCTCGCATGATTAATTATTCGCCCATAATTAGATACGATTCTCTTGGAATTAGAGAGGAAAACGACCCTGTTGTAAGAGAAATTTTGGCAAATCTTTTTATAAATGATGAATTTTACATATCCATGATGCTTTTACCTCAGCATTTTGAGGAATGGGCTGCGGGCTTCATGTTTTCTGAAGGGCTTATTAAGTCTTATAGCGAGATAAAAAGCATCGAAGCCAACAACAGAGGAAGCATTTTTGTGAAGACCGGCGAGCCAATTAAATACAACCAAAGCGAGAAAAGGGTTTTGGTATCTGGTTGCGCTCATGGCACTGTTAATTTATCTTTTTTAAACGAAGAAAATTTAGAGACAATGCCAAAAGGCGAGCTTTTTAGCTATTCTCAAATCGTGGATATGATGGAGCAATTTCGTAAGCAGTCCACCATTTTCAATGAAGCGGGCGGGGTTCATTCTGCTGCTTTGCGCTTTAAAGGCGGGGAAGAAATATTTTTTGAAGACATAGGCAGGCATAATGCGGTAGATAAGGTTGTTGGTTCTGCTTTAATGCAAAATCTACCCATGCACGAAGGTCTTTTGCTCACGAGCGGCAGGATTTCAACTGAAATTGCTCTTAAAACCGTTAAATTAGGCATCCCTATTTTGGTGTCCCGTTCCGGCCCTACAAGCATGTCTTTTGCAATAGCGGAAAAAGTGAATATGACCTTAATTGGTTTTGCACGTGGACGACGCTTCAATGTATATTGCGGTAAATTTAGAATTCCCAAGAGCTTAAATGTGGAGGGTGAAAAAAATGACTAATCAAGTGATTATGACCCGATACGATTCGACGGGAACAAAAAAGAAAGACGAGCCAATGGTGCGGGAAATGCGAGCAAATCTTGTGATAAACGGAGAGTTGTTTTTGTCTATGATGTGTTTGCCAAAAGACTTTGAGCAGATGGCTGTGGGTTTTATGTTTTCTGAGGGATTAATAGAATCTTATAATGATATATCAAAAATTGACACCACTTGCACGGGCAATATCTTTGTTTTTACCCGCAAACCTATAAAGATAAGCCAAGCTGAAAAAATCGCAAAAGAATCCGGCGACATAGATGGCGATGTAGATCTATCTTTTTTAGGCGAAAAAGACCGCACAAAATTAGAAGGCGACCAAATATTTAGCTACAAAGAAATTATAGAGATGATGTCAAAGTTTAATAAGCAGTCCGACATTTTTAACGAATGTGGCGGTGTTCATTCTGCGGCTTTGCGCTTTAAAGACGGCAAAGATATATTTTATGAAGACGTAGGAAGACATAATGCAGTTGACAAAGTTATAGGCACCGCTTTGATGGAAAATTTGCCCATAAAAGAAGGAGTGCTTTTGATAAGTGGTAGAATTTCGACAGAAATTGTGCTAAAAACCGCACGCTTGGGTATTCCTGTGCTCGTATCACAATCTGGTCCGACATCCGTGTCTTTGGCCATTGCACAGCAAACAAACATGACTCTTATAGGTTTTGCAAGAGGATTGCGCTTTAATGTTTATGCAGGCGCATTTAGAATAACTTCATAGAAGGAGATTTTTAAAGATGAAAAAAATCAAAGGATTTATTTTTTTATTGACTTTATTAGCTGTATTTTTGGCTGCATGTGTGCATTATGACGATATGCATCAAGAAACCTACTCAGGAACCCATGTGTTGAGTATTATGATTGATGGACGCACATACGACGTGACAATCCCACTTTTGCAAAGTTTGGGGGCAACCTCTTTTTCTGCTCGCGGTGACAATTTCACAGGTCTGCCATTTGAAGCCATTTTGCATCACTTTAACATCGATACTTCTGCTGTTACCGAAGGCTTGGTAATTGGCGAGGATGGCTTTAGCAGAACCTTTACCCCAACAGAAATGATGGATGCAGCGAACTTTTTCATCGCCTTTGAACGTGATGGAGAACTACTTCCAACCGAGGGTAGGACAAGTCATTTTGGCTCTATTTTCGCCAATGACGGCGGTCCTGGGCGTTTTGTTCGCCAGCTTACTCGTATAGAGCTTAATACTCCAACAGAAATTGCAGACGACGCAATCATGGGCACTTACGAATTTTCAATTTCTCAAGGAGTTGTTACGCATATTGTTAGCATGGAGCAGCTTCTTGCCTTTGACACAGTTGATTTTACAGTTAATGAGCTGTTTCAAGAAAGGCTCGACCGCAATTTTACGGGTATTCCTATGAGGGTGGTTTTTGAAAATCTTGGTTTAGACTTATCAAATGCTGTAAATTTGACGTTTAGAGCAGAAGACGGCTTTGTAGGTACTTTAAGTGCCGCCGAAGCTCTAAATGTAGGATATTTTGTTATTGCAGAAGATAGGCAACCACTTGGCTCACACTCAGATGGCGGCATAGGACCATTTTTTGCCGTCGCACGCGACCTTCCCAACAATCGATGGGTCAGATATATGCAGGCTGTTACGATAAACTAATGCAATACAAACCAAAAACACCTTATGGCAGCAGTTGACGTCATAAGGTGTTTTGTATTATTGAAGATTAATCCATAGAGCAGGGCGTACACCGCCACCATTACTATCTGCACCAGTTACTTGAATGTAAACATGACCATCAGAAAAAACAGAAGCGACACGGCGGATGTCCCGCCCTTTACAGCGAAGCCACCACCATGAGTCTTTTTCTTTATACTTTGCAATGCGGTCAGCATTGCCTTTGAACATTTTTCTTGCTTCGTCAATACTTAACAAGAAAACATGATCGTCAGTTTCATCAGTGTCATCTGTTATATTTTTTGTAAGGACGATTCTATCCTTCTCGGCTTGGGAGAATTGCTCTAAAAACTCGCCATTTAAGTATTTGCGAATGCTTGATTGTTCCCAATTTTTACCATGAGGATAAGAGCCATCCGCAAAAATATCATAATACGCCCTCTTGTTCAAAATCTCGCCACTAATTAACAATGCTCTGCCATCTTGCTCTGACACCAACACACGCCAGTCAATGTCACCAAACCGCACAATATTGTCCGATTTGGTCAAGGAAACTGCGGCTTGCAATGGCAGCGAAATTAACCCTTTTGCTTCTTGCAAAACCTTTTCCAATCTTTGTAAACGTTCTTCGGCATCTTTTTTCCACGCAATAATTTCTTTGTGTTCTGCCCTAATTGCTTCAAGCTCAAGAGTCTGCTTGTTATACGCAACCCCAAGTCTTTCAAACTGCCACTTCATACGAAAAGGTGCTACAACTGTGTCAATCCAAAATTCAGCCTCGGCAGAGCTATTAAAAACCCTATCAATAACAGGTCTGTCGGAAAATCCGCAAACCTGACAAATAGTAACATTAACATCATATTTTGTATTACAAACTGGACAATTACATTTACTCACTTCGCCGACCTCCACAACGTTCGTCATAAACATTATGACATATTTTACCTCGCAACGCAAGTGAATTTTTGATTATGTAAAAGGCGGCATTAACCGCCATAAGGTAGTGATACATCAACATTTTTCTTTAATGGATTATTTTGTGCTTCAAGCACCTCTTCGCTTTTTGGATACTTTTTGTAAGCACCAGTTTCTTTTATATCAAGTCTTCTCATTTCATCTTTGCTCATAATTTATTCACCTCCCGTATATATCTTGTGTTTTTTGCAGCTTTCTATTCGTTCTCTTGTAAACAAAGTTGGATACTGCTGAGATTCATATTCATATAGACGATAGCTAGTTGCAGGCTGCGCTAATAATCCTTTGGCGATTATGTTTAGTTATGAGAGCATTTAATGGAGTAAGTGGTGGCTATGGAGCGATAGTATTGGTTCTACAAAATGAAAACTGATAGCTTGACTTTTGTCGATTAGCTATCAGTTTTATAGTTAATTTGCAACATAAACCCACTGTACATCGTTAAGTACGTTTCGTTTAAACCTTTCATCGCTAGAACCCATAAGAGCAGGAAAGGTTACGTAATCGATTTTATCCCCATATACAATTTCCATATCTTCCATAAAGTCATCTAAATTGTCTAAAAAATCATCAGAGCTGACTTCAAGTTTTAGTAGTTGCT
>Ga0131853_10027750_pt1 | contig 10151 bp, 7 predicted proteins | sample TergutLab28metaG_FD_92764 | JGI IMG/M metagenome (GOLD analysis project Ga0131853, IMG submission 92764) | Labiotermes labralis P1 segment gut microbial communities from Petit-Saut dam, French Guiana - Lab288 P1 (version 2) (version 2) | ecosystem: Host-associated > Arthropoda: Insects >... | reverse complement strand
TTTTTCGGCATGAGTAATTTCGCCGCCTTTACCGCCTGCACAAAGAATTACCGCACCTTGTTTGCTTTTTCCTACTTTCGGCAATAAATCAAATTCGTTACCAAAAAACTGCTGAAAGCGGCTAAGTACATCTAACACAAAACCCGTCACAGTACCAAAATAAATCGGTGATACTATTACTACCCTTTTAGCAGTCTGCGCCATTTCATACACCTTTTGCATATCGTCATCTAAAACACATTGTTTTGTCTTAGCGCACTTTCCGCAGCCAATGCAAGGCGAAAATTTCATTTTTCTATCCACAAAAAAACTTTCTTCTTCTTTTCCGCTTAAAAGCTGTCTTAAAAGAAAAGCGGAATTTCCGTCTTTTTTATGCCTAAGGGATTGTTGTCTACCGCTAAGTTTTTGGCACAAAAAAGCCGAGCCTGAAGCGAGGGTAGTATCGACAAAGTCGATACCTTTTTTATATGAGCCGTCTATTACCAAGATTGTTTTTTTCATTCAAAAACAACTTAGCAGATGGTACGAAAAAAGTCAACAAAAAACAAAAGCACACAAAATTCGACAGGGGAAGTTTTTTACACTTACAAATATGAAAATCGTGCATCAGACACTAAACAGCGTATTGTATGTTGCTTTAAGCGGCGAATTGGACGAGTCGAAAGCCAGGCAGACACGCGACACACTGGACACACTTTTTGAAACCAAAAAAATGAATAAAGTGGTTATGGATTTGTCCGGATTAGACTTTATGGACTCTACCGGCATTGGTGTTTTGATGGGGCGGTTTAAAAAGCTAAAATCCATGTCCGTCCCGTTGCTTATTGCAAACCCCTCTAAAGCCGTTGATAAAATTATGAATTTATCAGGTCTTTATCAATTTATGCCCAAAGTCAATTATTAAAAAGGAACTGTCATATCTATGGAAAACACAATGCAGCTAAAAATCAAAGCGCTTTCGGAAAACGAGGCATTTGCACGAAGTGTCGTATCGGCATTTTGCGTACCGCTAAATCCCACCGTAGAAGAACTAAACGATATTAAAACTGCTGTTAGTGAAGCAGTTACTAATGCCATTGTGCATGGTTACGAATATGACGCAAACGGTGAAATCGAAATCACTGTTGCTTTAAAGGATAACAGTGTACATATTGAGGTTATCGACAACGGTGTCGGAATTTTAGATATAGAAAAAGCTAAAGAGCCGTTTTTTACAACAAAGCCCGATGACGAAAGAAGCGGAATGGGTTTTAGTGTGATGGAATCTTTTATGGATTCACTAGAGGTTGAGTCCGTCAAAGGTGTCGGTGTTGTCGTTAGAATGAGTAAAAATTTCGATATGACTGAAGGCACGGAGGCATAAGTTATGCCTGAATTGGACGATATATTTTCCTTAATTTTAGAGGCGCAAAAGGGCTCGCAAGAAGCAAAAACAACACTTATAGAGCGCAATTCGCCGCTTATTAAAAGTGTTATAAGACGATTTAAAAATCGCGGTGTCGAATATGACGATTTATACCAATTAGGCAGTATCGGCTTTTTAAAAGCCATAAAAAACTTTTCGCTAGAGTTTGGCGTAAAGTTTTCTACCTATGCAGTGCCAATGATTGCAGGCGAAGTCAAACGCTATTTACGCGATGACGGGTATATAAAAATTTCGCGTTCAATTAAATCACTCGCCTCTAAAATCAACTATTTTGTCGAAGATTATAAAGTACAGCATGGCTCGTCCCCTACAATAGAGGCAATTGCAAAAGAATTTAACATAGAACCTCAAGAGGCTGTTTTTGCTATGGACTCGGCAAAATTCCCCTTATCAATCTACGAAAAAGCCGACGACGAAAACAGTCCTTCCATCCTAGACAAAATCGCCTCTAAAGAAAATACGGACGAAAACATCGACCGCATTATCTTAAAAGATGTAATAGCCACCCTGCCTGAAAGAGAAAAGAAAATTATCCTTTTACGCTATTACCGCGACCAAACCCAATCCCAAGTAGCCAAGGTTTTAAATGTATCACAAGTACAAGTATCAAGGTTGGAAACAAAAATATTAGGAAAGATTAAGGACGCGTTTTCGTGAAAATTTTGCATTGGATTATTGGCTTTATTGTGCGGGCGGTTATTAACCGCCCCTATAGTTTACCAAGTTTATATAGCGAGTCTATTTAATCGATGCCTCAATAAACGACAAAAACAGTGGGTGGGGTTTGTGGGGACGCGAGAGAAATTCTGGACGAAATTGAACGCCTAGATGGAAAAACTTTTCGTCTAGTTCAATACTTTCGACAAATTGTCCGTTGTTGCTAAAGGCTGAAAAAATCATGCCTTCTTTTTTTAATGGTTCTCTATATATGTTGTTGAATTCTAGGCGATGACGGTGTCTTTCTCTAATAAAATCTTTTTTATAGGCTTTTTGAATTTTAGTGCCCTTTACAAGCGCACATTCATGCGCGCCAAGTCGCGTACTGCCGCCTAGAAGCGTAGGAATCTCGAATAGCTGTTGTGCGCAGGTGTGGTCAAATTCGCGGGTGGAAACATTTTCAAATCCAATAATCTGTCTTGTAAATGCTATTGCCATGCTTTGCATACCTAGTCCGATTCCAAAAAACGGCAACTTGTTTTCGCGCGCATATTTTGCTGCTTCAACTAAGCCCTCGCTGCCCTTTACACCAAATCCGTCAGGAACTATTACACCGTGCAGACCTTTAAATTTTTCTTTTATGTTTCCGCTATTTAATGAAATACCGCTTATCCATCTTAAATCAATTTTTACGCTATGACTAATTCCTGCATGGGTTAATGCTTCAGAAACAGACAAATAAGCGTCGTACTGCTCGACACATTGACCCACAAGTCCGATTGTCAAAATTGATTTTCGACCCCTTGCCTTTGACACCATCTTTTCCCATTCTTTTAGATTGGGCGAAACTGAATCAAGACCTAGTTCTCTAGAAACAATCGCGCTGAAGTTGTTTTTTTCTAACATAAGAGGCGCTTCATATAAAAGCTCTACATCTAAATTGTCAATGACACAATCCTCTTGCATCGAGCACGCGCGCGCAATATTTTCTTTGGTTGCTTTGTCTAAAGGTTTTTTGCAGCGAACCACAATGACATTTGGTGAAATGCCCAACGAACGCAATTCCTTTACGCTGTGTTGAGTCGGCTTTGATTTAATCTCGCCGTTTTGTCCAATTACAGGGGCAAGCGTTACATGAATAAAGCAGCAGTTTTCTCGACCTACTTCCTTAGAGATTTGCCGCAACGCTTCTATATGCGGCAATGATTCAATATCCCCCGTCGTTCCTCCAACCTCGCTTATAACAACATCTGCATCTGCCTTTTGCCCAACTGCTTTAATAAACTTTTGAATCTCATTCGTCACATGGGGAATTACCTGCACCGTTTCGCCGTGATAAAGTCCTTTTCTATCATTCTCTAAAACATTAGAATACACCTTGCCGGAAGTTAGCGACGAGTATGTATTAAGGTTGATGTCGATAAACCTTTCATAATGCCCCAAATCTAAATCTGTTTCTGCCCCGTCTTCAGTGACAAAAACCTCTCCATGCTGAATAGGGTCCATTCTTGTCGGCGCAATGTTTAGATAAGGGTCTAGCTTTTGCGCTACAACCTTTAGTCCTTTAGCTTTTAGCATCATGCCCAAGCTAGCCGCCGTGATGCCTTTGCCTAATCCCGACACAACCCCGCCGGTAACAAAAATATATTTTACCATATTACAGCTCCACTTCGCCTTTAAAGACTTTTGTGGTTTCGCCCAAAACTGATACACCGTCATTGCTATAATTGATGATGAGTTCGCCGCCGGGTAAAGTTACGGTGATGTCAGTATCTTTGGGACATTTATTATTGAATGCGGCTGCTACAACAGCGGCAGAAGCGCCTGTACCGCATGAGAGAGTCTCACCCGTGCCTCTAAGCCACACGCGCATGCGCAGATGTTTTTCGTCAATTACTTGAACAAACAACACATTAGCGCGTTTTGGGAAAATGTGGTCGTATTCAATAGCCTTACCAATTTTATCAACATCAACTGTGGCTGTGTCGTTAACAAACAATACACAATGCGCCTCACCCATCGTAACGCAAGTAATAGCGCGGTTTTCGCCTGCCAAGTTTACTTCCCTATTTACAACATTTTCGCCGTCTAATGAAACAGGAATATCACTTGGCGCTAGCTTTGGCGCGCCCATATCAACTTTTACAGAATTTACTTTACCTTCGCGTACAAATAATTGCAGTGCTTTAATACCGTCTTTAGTTTCGATTGTGATATTGGTTTTGTCAGACTTGATTTTTCCCGAATCATACAAGTATTTGCCTGCGCAACGCAATGCGTTGCCTGCTAAAAGTTCTTCTGTGCCGTCTGCGCTAAAGCTAAGCATCAAAGCGTCGGCTTTATCTGACTTTAACAAAAACGCAACACCGTCCGCGCCTACACCCTTTTTGCGTGTGGATAAATTGACGGCAACGGATTCCATATTTTTTATAGGTTTACTAAAGCAGTCAATCAAAATATAATCGTTGCCCGCACCCTGCATTTTAGTAAACTCTACCTTTTGGCGGCTTGTCCTCATTTGATTGATATTGACTAATTCGGTATTATAAGGCGAATAGCGCGACTTTAATGAAAACGCAAGCGCGGCAGCAGTATCAATAGAGGTAAGGCAAGGCACACCCAATGTCACTGCTCGGCGGCGCAATTTTACATCGTCTTGTGACGGAATGCGTCCGCGCGTAGAGGTCGAAACAAAGAGATTTATTTTGCCGCTATTCATTAGCGTCATAGTATTAGATTCGGAGTTTTCTGAAAACTTATCCACAGTAGTACACGGCACACCCAATTTTTGAATTTCAATTGCCGTACCCTTAGTCGCATAAATTTCAAAATCTAATTCATGATACATTTTTGCTACTTCCGCAACTTCCAATTTATCACTATCTCTAACGGTAATTAAAATGCCGCCGCCCGTTTTCATTTTATATCCAGCCGCCATAAGTCCTTTATAAAGCGCCTCGTCCAAACCCTTGCCAATACCTAAAACCTCGCCCGTTGACTTCATTTCCGGTCCAAGATGCGTGTCTAAATCTGCTAATTTTTCAAAGCTGAAAATCGGCACTTTAACGGCTGTGTACGGGACTGACGGGAACAGCCCCGTTCCGTAACCCATTTTTTTAAGAGGTTTACCTAACATACAATCTGTGGCTAATTTTATCATAGGAACTCTTGCCACTTTAGAAATGTATGGTACGGTTCTGCTTGAGCGCGGATTAACCTCAATCACAAAAATTTTGCCCTCACTGATAATATACTGAATGTTGATAAGCCCTTTCGTTTTTAACCCTAAGGCAAGTTTTTCAGTATACTCAACAATCTTTTCCCTATCCCTGTCTGTGATGTTAGGCGAAGGATAAACCGCAATACTATCGCCCGAGTGAATCCCCGCCCTTTCGATATGCTCCATAATACCGGGTATCAAAATATCCTTACCATCGCAAATCGCGTCAACCTCAATTTCTCTGCCCATAATGTACTTGTCTATAAGAATAGTATTATCCTCATTTTGTGTCAAAATGATGTCCATATATTCGACAATATCCTCGTCACTAAAAGCGATAATCATGTTTTGACCGCCTAGAACATAGCTAGGACGCATTAAAACAGGATAACCTAATTGTCTGCCTGCCTCTAGTGCCTCGTCTGCGGTTTTAACAGTAAACCCTTTGGGTCTAGCTATATCTAATTCTTCAAGTAAAGCGTCAAAGCGTTCTCTATCCTCTGCGCGGTCAATGCTGTCAGCACTCGTGCCCAAAATCTTAACACCTTTAGCATCTAGGTGTTTGGTAAGTTTAATCGCCGTTTGACCGCCAAACGCAACTACCACCGCATGAGGCTTTTCGGTTGCTAAAACATCGTCTACATCTTCGGGTGTAAGTGCCTCAAAATACAATCTATCTGCCGTTTCAAAATCTGTTGACACAGTTTCGGGATTATTGTTAACAATAATAACCTCGTACCCTGCCTCTTTTAATGCCCAAACGCAATGCACAGACGCATAGTCAAATTCGATACCTTGCCCGATTCTTATACAGCCAGAGCCAAAAACAACAACGCGTTTTTTCTTGGAATTTAATTTATCCCTGAATATCGCCGCCTCGTTTTCATCATCGTAGGTAGAGTAAAAATATGGCGTGACTGAAGAAAATTCGCCGGCACAAGTGTCTACAGTTTTAAAAACAGCACGGCGCGTGTATTTTAGCGCATTGCCCGAAATTGTTTTTAAGGCTTTATCAGTATAACCCAATTTTTTGCCTTGCATATACTCGTCTTTTGTTATTACCTTATTCTCAATACTTTGTTCATACACAACAAGGTTTTGAATTTTCCGTAAAAACCATTGGTCGATTTGTGTTTCCTCAGAAATCTCTGCAATGCACATTCCCCTTTTAATTGCCTCATAAAGGATAAAAATTCTAAAGTCCGTAGCAGGCATAAGATTAGAAAAAATTTCTTTATCTGACCAACTAGAATATTTCGGATTACTTAAAGTGTCGATTCCTTCAGCGCCCCTTATAGACTTTAACAGCGCCATTTCAAAATTAGGTGCAATCGACATAACCTCGCCCGTTGCTTTCATTTGTGTGCCTAGATTGCGCTTTGCGTACACAAATTTATCAAACGGCCACTTTGGCATTTTAATGACCAAATAGTCAAGAGTAGGCTCGAAAGAAGCAAATGTCTTTTGCGTAACAGCGTTAGGAATCTCGTCAAGCGTAAAGCCCATTGCAATCATTGAAGCAACCCTAGCAATCGGAAAACCCGTTGCTTTTGAGGCTAGCGCAGAAGAACGCGATACTCTGGGATTAACCTCAATAACAGCGTATTCAAAGCTAGTAGGGTGAAGAGCAAACTGCACATTACAGCCGCCCTCTATTTCTAATGCCTGCACGATATTTAAAGCAGACGCGCGCAGCATATGTAGTTCGTGCTGTGATAATGTCATAGCCGGCGCTACAACAATACTGTCCCCCGTATGTACGCCTACAGGGTCCATATTTTCCATGCTGCAAACAGCAATTGCATTACCGGCAGAATCCCTTATAACTTCAAACTCAATTTCTTTCCAGCCGTAAATTCCCTTTTCGATTAAAACCTGAGTAATGGGTGAAAGCTCTAAGCCGCCTGCGGCAATCTCGCGCAATTCCGTTTCATTTGAGGCAATGCCGCCGCCTGCACCGCCCATAGTATACGCGGGTCTTACAACAACGGGATATCCTATCGAACCAGCAAACTCTACCGCGTCTTCTAACTCGGTGACAACTTTCGAAGGAATACAAGGCTCGCCAATCTCTAACATAGTGTCTTTGAATCGCTGCCTATCCTCGGCTTTTTCGATAGTATCGACTTTCATGCCTAATAATTTGACACCGCGCGACTCTAAAAAGCCAGATTTACTTAACTGCATTGAAAGCGTCAAACCCGTTTGACCGCCTAAAGACGGCAGCAAGCTATCGGGCTTTTCAAGGTCTATAATTCGCTCTAGCGTTGTGATGTTTAATGGCTCGATATAAATTTGGTCTGCCATAACATTATCTGTCATGATAGTTGCAGGATTAGAGTTTACTAAGACAACCTCTAGCCCTTGCGCCTTTAACATACGGCATGCTTGCGTACCCGCATAGTCAAACTCTGCCGCTTGACCTATCACAATAGGACCCGAGCCTATTACTAATACTTTTTTTATTGCCTGATTGAGTGGCATAATTATTTATCCCCCTTGATAAGTTTTTGAATTTTTATTATTGTGGCTTTTGTAGGATTGTAAGCAATCGAAAACGCAGGCGCGTCTTTGTAGTCGATTCCTTCACAATCCTTATCGTTGACATTTATTTCGCTTAAAGTGCAAGGCAAACCAATCAAAGAACGGCAATCTACCGTATCGCCATGGTTTTGGATAGAAATAACTACTTTACCTGTAGCCAAATCCTTTACAGGCTGATTTTGCCCTCTGTGCGCATTTTTCATCTTAACAATTTTTGCGCCCTTAGACGCTGCAAGAAGTAAATGTCCAAAACCTAATCCAACCATAGGTGTTTTTTTGGCGGTAAGTTTTTTAACAGTTTCTAAAATCGCGTCCAATTCTTTGTTTAAAGATTTTGGCTGCCCAGCCCCATCGGATAAAATAACTACATCGGGGGCATAAGACACAATATCTTCGTACTTTGTGTTATAAGGTACTCTGTCTACCACAAAGTCAGCGTCCAGCAATAACTGCTGTATTTCTTCACAATGTCCAAAATCCCACAAAACGGCAGTGGCTTGTGCATTTTCCGGCATGGACACAACAGCTTCACTAATAGAAGTGTTTTTTACCGCGTCACTAATTTTGTATGCCTTAATCTCTTTTAGCTTTTCTTCTAATTTATTTTTATTGGGCGCAATCATGACATTCATACTGCCTTTTTCGCGTAAGATATGTGTTAGCTTGCGCGTATCAATATCACAAATGCCAACTATCTCGTTTTCTTCTAAATAGCTTTGCAGCCTGCCTTCCATGCGCCAATTAGACGGCGACTCGCATACCTCTTTGATTATGTAACCGCTTAAAACAGGCTTTCTGCCTAAAGTTTCTTGCGATAATTCGCCGTAGTTTCCGATTTGCGGAAAGGTTTGCAGCACCATCTGCCCATAATATCTTTGGTCAGTCAAAGTATCCATGTACCCAACTACACCCGTATTAAAGACCGCCTCGCCAACAGAAACACCCTTTTTGCCTACAGCCCGTCCCTCAAAAACGCTGCCGTCGGCTAAGATTAAATACGCTTTTTCCATTTCTTCCTTCTTCCTTATAAGTTTTTTAGCAATGTGTGTACATACCTTATGATTGCGAAAAAAAAGCCGTTAACGCTAAAAAAGCGAAAACGGCCTTATTGTTAAGTAATCAGTCGTATGATTTAAAGAGAAAAGTTCAAAAGAAAAACCAACCATAGCTGTCAGTTGAACAGCTTCCTTTTTATGTCTTTGGTTGTGATTTGATTTCTTCAAGCACCCTTCTCCAAAAGTTTAGCTAAGTAACATCTAGCTTATTTAAGCTTCTGCCACTCAACCTTTCATAATCTATCATACAAAAAAAGCAATGTCAACAATTTTTATGCTATGAATTAAAAAGAAAGTAAAATATCATTGAGTTACAGTCTAAGGCTCGTCAGTGCGCCCTACAAGATAATCTATGGACACATCAAAAAAATCTGCAAGTTTGATAAGATTATGAGAATCTATATCTTGCTCTCCCCTTTCCCAACGGCAAATCGTTGCACCACGTCCAATTTGCAAGGCTTTACTCAATGCTAATCTTGATAAACCTTTTTCTTCTCTAAGTTCTTTTAATCTTTCGCCTAGTTTACTCATATCAATATTATACACCCTAATGGGTGAAAAACAGTTAACTCACCCGTACAGGTGATATATAATAGTGTCATGAATCTACAAGAGCAAATCCCCCATTATTATCGTTGCCACACCTGCCGACATTTTGTCTATCACTATGCCAAAGCAGAAAATACATATCAAAAGCTCCCCTGCGGTCATTGCGGACGGGTGAAAACTTTAATGTTAAAAAGATTGTTTACGAGGGGTTGTGAGCATTATAAGCCTTACCTATATTAAAGACCGCCTAGCCAAAAGCAATGCCAACAATTTTTTTGCTATGAATTAAAAAGAAAGCCAAAAAATGCAGAAGCAAAATTTTATTTGACATTAGTACTGTTATGTGTTAAGAATATAAAAGAGTAGTTAATAGTGTCAACACAAGAAAAAATTTTACAGAAGTTAAAACCTTATCTTTTAAAAGGCGATAGTAATGCTTTTCATTACGAACGCTTTTTATGTTTTGATAAGGCGGCATATTTGGACGCGTTTGTGACTGATACCCCTTTTTTCCCATTTGAGGTAGAAATTCAAACAAGCAGTAAATGCAATCTAAACTGCATATGGTGTGTGGGCGAGCAGATTCAAACAAAAAACCGTGTGCAAAATTTACCGAATGTGCTAAATAAAAGTAATATTGATAAAGTAGTGGACGGTATATTAGAAACAAAAAAGAGTCCGCTGCCCATAGATACAGTTA
>Ga0131853_10027747_pt1 | contig 10151 bp, 9 predicted proteins | sample TergutLab28metaG_FD_92764 | JGI IMG/M metagenome (GOLD analysis project Ga0131853, IMG submission 92764) | Labiotermes labralis P1 segment gut microbial communities from Petit-Saut dam, French Guiana - Lab288 P1 (version 2) (version 2) | ecosystem: Host-associated > Arthropoda: Insects >... | reverse complement strand
CTCCATTGAGGAAAAGCTGAATACCATTGTACGGCGGGTCTATCGGGGCGAGGGCGCGGTCCTGACCCCGGCCGCCAAAAAACAACTGGAACAGTTGGAAGCCCTAGGCTTTGGCAACCTGCCCATCTGTATGGCGAAAACCCAATACAGCTTCTCTGACGACCCAGCTTTGCGCTGCTCCCCGGAGGGCTTCCCCATCACGGTGCGGAACTTGAAAGTCTCAGCGGGTGCCGGGTTTATTGTGGCTCTGATCGGCGACATTATGACCCTACCGGGCCTGCCTAAGGTGCCGAGCTCCGAGCGGATTGACGTAGACTCCAACGGGCGAATTACGGGTCTATTTTAGAGCATGATTTCGAAGAGGGGCGGGGGCAGAGCCATGAGGCATTATGGTCCGGTTTTTAGCGGCGAAGGCCGATTGCGGGTATCCGCGACAGCGTGTCCCGTTGGGGATGACTGGGTGATGTTTGTAGAGGGCGGCGACACGCCCCATGTGGGGGCAAACGCCTTGGCCTGTCCCTGTGACGCGCCGACAAACACATCTGGCGAGATCAGTGCTTTTGTCAGTACGCTCTCCGCGCCTGGGCATAGAGATGATGTCTTGGCTAGAGATTTGGCCTTACTGGCTTGCAAGTCTCTCCGCCGGAACATCAGCCTGTCTTTGGGGATTCATGTACACTCTGCCGCGAAAGAAGAAATCGTCACTTTGGTTGGCAACGCGGAGAAGGCTCTCGTCACGCTCTTGGAGCTGCTGACAGAATGACTGGGACTCCATAGCCAAAACAAAGCCCTCGCCGACGAGTTTGGATTCGTCAGCGAGGGTTTTCTCTTTTGCACAGATGGACTATCTAGCCAAAGAGCAGATAGAGCAAGAATGGCATTGTGAAGATTACGACGACAAGCCTGCAGGTCTGCATCATGATGATTTTAGGGACATCCAGGCCCATTTCTTCGGCGATGATGCCCATTTCAGTGACGCCGCCCGGCACACTAGAAAACAGGCAGGTGGCTTTGTCCATGGGTGAGAAGCGGGTTAAGACCGCCGCGGTGAGGAAGGTCATGAGGAGGAGCTGAACGATGAGAATCGCCATTGGAAGCACCAAGAATTGCAAGGAGGCTAAGGTGGACGTGGTGAAGAGGCTGCCGATATAGCATCCGGCGAAAATCTGAACGACGACTCTGGCCCTTTTCCTGGGGAACCACGCCTTTTGGGCACCCGCATTTAAGAGAATGGTGGCTGTGATGGACCCGATGATGCCGCCCGCAGGAACCCCCAGCCAGCGGGCGAAAAGCCCACCCGCCGTGGCACAGAACACGGTCAGAAGCGCCAGCAGAATCTTTTTGCGGTCAAAGCCTTTCGCAGGCGGACTCTCTTTTTTCGCACTCTCTTCCGGCTTTGGAGCTTCGACGGGCTTTTGTTCAGACGGTGGAACAGATTTTGCTAACACACGCCGCACCACAAAGGGCATCACGCTCACTACAAAGATGAAACGGAAAATTTGTAGGAGCGCCACATACTCCGCGTCCGCGCCAACTCCACCGGCCATGAGTCCCATCTCCACAAAACCGGCAGGAGCGGCCGCCAGCAGCGCGGTGATTGGCGTGAGGAAGGTCAGTTGAGCCATGATAAAAGAAAACAGGACATTGAGACCAATCATGATGCCTGCCAACATCAGGACAGATTTGAACAGACGCCGCATAAACAAGACATCGGCCCGGGTGAAGGTCAAGCCAAAGATGATGCCGGAGGTGATCTGGATTCCAACCCGCAGGGCGACAGGGTATTCTTCGCTGAAGCCTGTGGAGACGTTGAGAACAACAATAAAGGCAATGGCTCCGAGCATCGCCCCGGCGGGAACGCGAAATTTTTTTGCCAGCAATCCACCGGCGATTCCGACCACGTGGGTTATAAGTAGATAGACCATAGCATACCCTTCCAGTTCTTGTTAGAAGTCATCGCGCTCTGGTGTTGAACGTTTTTGCTCAAAAATGCAACGCCGCCCCACGCCCTCAAATAGGCTGCCGTGGGGCGGCGTCAGGTCTTTGGCTTTTACTTGGGGGACATTTGCCAGCCGTTGTTGGGCGGAACCCCGATGGTTTCTGGCAGGCAGTTGTGAACTTCCTGCATGACCCAGGCGGCTGGGTTGCGACCGAAATCACGCATATAGTCTCCGGGATAGTTGATGCCCGGAATCTTCGGTCTCCAGCTCTCTTTGAGGAGTTCTTTCGGGTCGCCATACTTGGAGGCAACTGCATGCACTTCTTTATCGTCTAAGGCTGTGAGGTGGCCTTTGTCGATGAGGGTGACCCATTCGCCGGTCTTCCGGATGCGCATCTCGTAGGTGTTGAAGTAGGTGTGGACATGCCAGCAATGCATTTCCGGATACTTGTGCTCCCGGCAGAAATCAAGGAACTCCTGAGCAAAGTGCTCTCCGCCGATGTCCCAGTGGATCACTCCAGAGGCCAGGCGCTCCCAAGCGTTGGGCAGGTATTCTGTGTTGCTGAAGATATTGCTCTGACGGAAGCCCTTGGGGATCGTGCCGAGGGCGATGCCGTTCATGTACATCCAGCCCTTACGGGAGATGTAGGGGAACTGGACATCTTTTGTGCGCTCGACAATTTCTCTGAGGAGGTCGCCCATTCTGCCGCCACCCTCTACGCGGGTGACAAATCCGTCTTCGAAGTAGACCTGGATATGGGGATAGTAGCCATAATGGCCGCAGGTGCCGCTGATGACGCCGTAGCAATGGGGGACCTGGGCAACCAGATTTCTAAACTTCTCAAAACGGTTCATGGTACGGAAAGACTGAATGGGAAGCATGTAGAGATGGGATGGGTTATAGTACTCGGGTGGGCCGCCAATGGGCATGGTTTGCTTCCAATACCAGGCATCTTCTTCTGACACAGGGCAACTGAAATAGGTGCCCTGAGGGTCTGTGACCCTGATTTCACTGGCCTCACCCACGCGCTCGAAGGTTTTTTGGTCAACCAGTGAGATGAGCTCGTCCGGATAGACCATTAAGTCAGAGAGAAAGAGTTCCCTGCGGGCATATTCCCAATGGCCGTGGAATTTGTGCTTGTTTTCACCTAGGTATTTGCGGATATGGCCAGGGGCGTGGGTGCTGACGTGGATTTTGTTGTATTTCGGGTGTTTGCGGACATAGTCGCCCAGGGCTTTCCAGAGGGTGCCGCCAGTGGCGAAATTGTGGTCTGGCTCTTCCACCATGCCCCGGCTCACCAGATAGTCCCGCATGGTGTCCTGGAAGTAAATGAGTTCTTTCCAGCCGTCCACGGCGGTGTGGAGCATGAGCTTCTCTGTGGGGATTTCGTAGATGTCGTTTTCGTAGACCGTGTCTACCTCGACACCCCGGTCACGCAGCGCGTCTACGATTCCGTTTAGGATTTCTTTGTCTTGATCGGGAGGGATTACCAGTAAGGCCACGTCACCTTTTTCCAGTCCGCCTAGGTAAGAGCGATTTTTACTACTGACAACTTCTTCTATGCGCTCAACAAGCTTTTTATCCATTTGCAAACCCTCCTGTTATGAAATTATTTGGATTCCTCTTCTTTCTTTACTTCGCTTTTCGCTTCGCCAGCGGCAACTGCTTTGGGTTTTGGTTTTTTGAAGAAGCCGGTGTAGATGCCATAGACCACAATGAAAATGCAGGTGCACATCAGGAAAATGGACGAGCCCGAGCCGACAAAGATGCGCAGGGAACCGTCGGAAATCCGAAGGGCGCGGAAAAAGTTTTGTTCCAGCATGGGACCTAGCAGGGCACCCAAGATAAAGCAGGCGGCCGGCCACTTCTGACGCAGAATCACATAGCCGACGATGCCGAAGAAGAGTCCAACCCACATGTCTACGATGCTGCCTCTGATGGCGAGGGTACCTGTGATGGAGAGCACAATGGTGATTGGAATCAGGTAGCACTGCTTCACACGGGTGATCTGCGCGAAGAGGTTGCCGCCCAGCATACCGCAGGCCCAGAAGGCGAACTGGGCTAAAATCATACCGGTGAGCATGATAGGGATAAAGGGCGATTGGAAAAAGCCCATGCCCGGGCTCACCCCGTGGATGGTCAGGGCCACAAGGTACATCGCGGCACCCGCTCCGCCTGGGATACCGAGGGCCAGGGTAGGTATCATCGCGCCGCCGACTGCGGCATTGGTCGCTGTCTCTGAGCAAATGATTCCGCGGATATCACCCTTGCCTTTTCCGAAGTTATCGGGGTCTTTGGAGGCGCGCTGTCCAAACATGTAAGAGAAAAAGGACGCTGCCGAGATTCCGATTCCTGGAATGATACCGATAAAGCTGCCGATTGCGCAAGAGCGCAGGGTGGTCGGCCAGTATCTAAATACGTCTGTAAAGCCTTTGCTGACTTTCGAGACGGCAAATGTCTCGCCTGATACGTTTTTGCAATCTTCGAACATGATGAACACCTGGGCGATGGCAAAGAGACCAACGGACAAAGCAACGAAATTAAAGCCGTCGCTGAGCCAGACAATACCCATGGTAAACCGTCTGGTGCCATGAATCATATCAAAGCCGACTATGGAGGAGGCCATTCCGGCAAAGCTCAGGATCAGCCCCTTCATAAATTCTTCTTTGCTGGTCAGGGCAACCATGGAAAGACCCGCGAGCACCAGCCAGAAATAGTCTGCCGGCGAAAAGCCCAGCGCCACGAAAGCAAGGCGCGGACCGAGGGTCACCAGGAGCATGAAACCAACCACGCCACCGATCATGGAGCCCGTTGCCGCGGCACCCAAGGCCCGTCCGGCCTCGCCCCTGCGGGCTAAGGGGTAACCGTCAAAGGTGGTCGCTACGGCACCCGGATGGCCGGGGATGTTCAGCAAAATCGAGCAGATCGCGCCGCCGTACACGACAGAGGAATAGATGGCGGTCATGAAAATCAGCGCTGTGACCACGTCCATGGTAAAGGTCAGTGGCAAAAAGAGAGCGATGGCGAAGGTTGGGCCGAGTCCTGGCAGTGCTCCGATGATGATGCCCATAATCGTTCCAAACATCAGCCATAGCAGAATGGTCGGCGTGAGGGTTGCTAATATCGTTTCCAACAAGTTCATAAAACAGCTTCACCTATCTTTCAGATAATTTAAAGGCGCTTGTCCTTACAGGATTTGTTGGAAAATAATCCCGAGGGGTAAGCGGACATAAAAGAACTGTGTGAAAACGACGAAAATCAGCCCTGATAAAACGGTCGGAAACGCGAACAGGATAATTTTATTGCGTTTTTCCGACAGCACCCAATAGCAATAGAAGGTGGCAAGCCACGTGCCAACGAGGAAACCGGCCAGCCAAATAATAAAGGCATAACTGAAAATAAAGAGCAGAGTCTGCGGCCAGGAGATGAAGACCTTTTTTTTCTTTGGCGCCTGCTCAGTGGGGGCCTTCTTATTAATTCTTTTGATTTCAAAAAACAATTCAATAAAGGACAGAAACGCAATGATGCTTCCGATGAAAATGGGATATGTCCGAGATTCCACTCTCGTGATTGTCGTAAAGGAGCCGACAACCATGCCCAACCCTAGAAGCACGAAAAAAATCAACATGTAGACATTTAAAGTTTTATACTTACTTGGCATACCCCAAACCTCCGCATAATTGCGAGCTGTTGACAAGCCCCTTTTACACCCTGCAAACCAGCATACTCATGATGCTTTCTTCGCTGTTTTGGGATTTGTCAACAGCTCTATCGCAAAATTTAGATCAAGTGATTCGATTCAGATTCCTAGCCAACGAAGTAGTGTTTTACCTCATAGATGTTCCAGTAGTATTCATGGACCCACTCTGTGAAATCTTCCGGGCTCATCCAGAAGGGAATAAGGCCTAGATCAGCAAAGCTCGCGATGACCCCTTCGTCTTCCAGGGCGATGCGGACGGCTTCGTTCATGGCCTGCACTACGTGATCAGGTGTGCCTGCCGGTGCAAACATGCCGATTTGGGTGAGAACTTCAAAGATCTCCCGGCCTGTGAACTCCTGGAATGCAGGCATATCGGGGAACATCTCATGCCGCTCGGGTCCGCTCCAAGCGAGGGGGCGAATCATATCGTCATGGATCATTTGAACCACGTTTGTCAGAATGGCGATACCCATATCGACGTGACCGCCTGCGATTGCAGTGGCCGACTCGCCGCCGCTATTGAAGGGGATGTCTGTGAATTGCACTTCTGGGAAGGCCAGAGCCATAAATCTGTACACCAGGTGGTTCATGCTTCCCATACCAGATACAGCAACTGTCACAGGTCTGGTTTGCCCGATTGCTACGATGTCATCCCATGTTTCGATGGGAGAATCCGCCGCTACGCAGAGGACATTGCCCAGGTCTCTGGTGATATTGACAACATAGGTGGTCTCCAGGGCGTTCCACTCATTGCCCTGAATCAGCTCGAGGGTAATTTTGGTTGGGAAGAAGGCAACGCCGAAGGAATAGCCGTCGGGAGCGCGGTTGAGGGCTTCGGAGATTGCGATGGCGCCCGCGGCTCCGTCGATGTTTTCTACGATTACGTTGACGCCCAGCACTTCAGAGAGGGCCGGCTGCAGCACGCGCAGCGCAACGTCCGCACCGCCGCCTGCCTGACGTGTGATCAGGGTGACGGGTCTGGTGGGCCAATCTGGCGTAGTCTCTGCGGGATCAGCAGCATCCGTGGGGGCAGTATCGGTGGGTGCAGTAGGAGGGGTAGGCGTTGCAGCGGGTGCACCGCCACCGCAACCGGCGAGCAGTGCCACCAGCATTACGAGCGCAATCAGCAGCGAAATCACTTTTTTCTGGGTACCTTTGAACATAGTTTGATTCCTCTCTTTCTTTTCAGTTACAATTTTTTGCCTTATCCTTCCATGAGCGGCGAATGTATTCCTTTTTGCAATTCCTCCTTCCCATGTTTCCATGAGCAACTTCTCTCGGATTTCTATTTCTATTGCAATGCCAAGGATACCAATCGGAATGTACGTAGCAACATACTACTTGCATACAGCAAGGGGGTGCGGAATACGCCCTCCTATATTGTTATGAAAGAAACAGACTATCTTAAACTTAAATTTTTTGTGACTTCAAGGCGCATATTCTTGCAGACATTCAAGGTGCTTTGCTTCACGTTGTTCAGATGCAAGCTCAGCATATGTGTGGCGTTTTCCAAATTTCTAGAGCGCAGCGCACTGAGGAGCGCTAGGTGTTCCCGCTTGGACTTGGAGAGTCGCAAGGGAGTGAGAGAGGAAATGCGCCGCAATTGCTCCACCTGGGCCTCTAGGTTCTTATGAATCGAAATCATGCGCGAATTCCAACTGTATTTCATGATCAGATAATGGAGTTCCCGGTCGCTTTCGTAATAATATTCTCTTATCGCGCTCTCATTGGTTCTATTTTCATCTAAAATGTGTAGATATTTTTCCAGGGCATCTAACTCTTCATCTGTAATCTCTACAATGGCGGTTTTTAGCGCCGTGAGTTCGAAGAGTTCGCGAAGTTGAAAAATTTCCTCGACATCTTGCGGGGTGATGTCCACCACAAAGGTGCCACGGGAAGGGACATGGACTAGAAAGCCCCCCTGCTCCAATTGCTTAAACGCTTCGCGCACCGGTGTTCTGCTGATGTTGAGCCGGTTTGACACTTCCTGCTCTACAACCAATTGCCCGGGCTTTAGTTCGCAAGACATGATGGCGTTGCTTATGTAATTGTAAGCTAAATCTTTCAGACTTGTTTTCATCGCGTCCCTCAAACTCTCATTGTTACACCTTTTATTTCCCCCACCAACGCCCAGCAAAGCCGGTATCTAATTGGAATTGGTCTAGGATTCTCATACAGGTGTGGTTGACAATATCCATCAAGCTTTGGGGTCTGTAGTAAAACCCCGGCATGGGAGGCAGTATCTTAACCCCCAGCCGGCTCAACTTCAACATGTTTTCAAGATGCACCGCGCTCAGAGGCGACTCCCGGGGGCAAATTACTAAGGGTCTACTCTCTTTGATAAATACATCGGCCGCACGGGTGAGCAGATTGTCAGAAAACCCATTGGCAATCGCGCTGAGGGTTTTCATACTACAGGGGAGAATCACCATGCCGTGTGCCGGAAAGGAGCCGCTGGCGATGGCTCCGCTCACGTCTTCATAGTCATAGAGGACATCCGCCAAAGCTTCTACCGTCTCTACGGAGTAATCGGTTTCAATTGCGATGTTTTCCTTTGCCCATTTGCTCAGAATCAAATGCGTTTCGATCTGCTCAAATTTCTTCAAATGCTCCAGTAGACAAATCGCGTATATTACGCCTGTAGCGCCTGAAACTCCTACAACGATTCTTTTACGCATATATTCACACCTCAGCCGTATGTATACAAGCGGAATACGGCAAGCAATTATTTGTCACAATATTATCAACCCTTATAGTAATTGTCAATCAGTCGACAGATTTTTAGCATCTTAGACAATTGTTTTATATCATATTTTGCTATTTTGACTTGCTTAATTTTGTTGCTATTTCAAAAAGTTGTATGTATAATTGGCTTGGTATACAATGAAAATTCATCCTGTCTACAATATCACAAAGGCCTTTTCACCCTTGATTTTCCTGCTCAGCCCCACAAAATTGCCGGTTAAAGCGCCGATACCACGCGAGTCATTGCGGGGCGGCGTTTTAAATTCATACCGAAGGAGGACAATGTTTATGGCTAACAAAGACCTGCGTTCATTCTTAGAAGTAGCGGAGAAACATGGAGAGCTTTTGACAGTCAACAAGCACTTAGACCCAGCTTTTGGGCCGACCGCTGTTCTGGCAAAGCTGGAAGAACAGGAGCGGTATCCCGCCGTGATGTTCAACAACGTCGGTGACGGGGCATACCCGGTGGTCAGCAACGTGTTTGCAGACAGAAAGCGGATTGCCCTGGCCCTCGGCTGCGAAGAGACCACTCTGAACGCCACTTATCGCGCCAGAGAAGATGCCCGCATCGAACCCGTTCTCGTGGAGAGCGGCCCCGTTCAGGAAGTGGTAATCACTGGAGACGATGTGGACCTTTATAAGCTCCCCATCCTCACTCACAACGCCAAGGACGCTGGCCCCTACATCACCTGCGGCGCCTCAGTTGTGCGCGACAGAGACACGGGCATCCGGAATATCGGCATGTATCGGCATCAGCTCCACGGCAAAAACAGACTGGGAATCCACATGGCGGAAGTGAGCCACGTCAACTATATCTATGGCAAACATGAAGCCGCTGGCGAAGATATGCCCATTTCCATCATCATTGGGCATCATCCCGCCTTTTATCTGGGCACCCTGAGCTTTGTTCCGATTGGAATTGACGAATACGGCGTGGCAGGCGCTCTCATGCAGGAGCCGCTGGAGCTTGTCCGCTGCAAGACCAACGGTCTGGAAGTGCCCGCTTGGGCTGAAATTGTCATCGAGGGCTATGTGAGCGCCACAGAGCGTCAGTTGGAAGCGCCCTTCGGCGAATTTACCACTGTGTATGGCGCCGCCCACATGTATCACGTCATCAACGTGACCGCCATCACCATGCGGAAGAAGCCAATTTACATGGATTGCTTCTCCGGACATATTGACCATCAACTCCTGGGCGGCACAGGACGGCTGAGCGTCATTTACAAAACCTGCCGCCTCGCCTGCCCCACTGTGCGGGATGTTTACATGCCGCCTTCCGGATGCTGCCGCATGACCTGCTATGTATCCATCAAAAAGCGGCATGAAGGGGAAGCCAAGAACGTCATCGCGGCCGCCCTTGCTTCGGATCCGTTCTTGAAATATGTGGTGGTTGTGGACGAAGATGTCAACATCTTCAGCGACAGCGCCGTCGTCAAGGCCATCGCGGTTGGGCACAAAGCAGACAGAGATGCCTTTATGATAAAGAACGCCAAAGGTCATCCGCTGGATCCCACGGCTTCTGATATCTATGTTGTCACAAAAGTTGGCATCGACGCCACAAGACCGCTGAAGGACTTCCCAGAAACCGTCAGCGTGCCCGGCACCAGCGAAATCGATTTAAATACCATTTTTGAATAAGTATTAAGGAGGCAAAAACAACATGGCAGATTTGCGAGTAACAGCAGCAGGCGTAACGTATCCGAACCCGATCATTGTGGGGTCGGCGACGCCTGCAATGGATTGGATGGGGACCGTGAAGAGCATCG
>Ga0131853_10027746_pt1 | contig 10151 bp, 8 predicted proteins | sample TergutLab28metaG_FD_92764 | JGI IMG/M metagenome (GOLD analysis project Ga0131853, IMG submission 92764) | Labiotermes labralis P1 segment gut microbial communities from Petit-Saut dam, French Guiana - Lab288 P1 (version 2) (version 2) | ecosystem: Host-associated > Arthropoda: Insects >... | reverse complement strand
GTGAAAATAGGCAAAATAAATCATCATCAGGGTATTGAGGTTACAAGATGAATACATTCTTCTTATTAAGTAGCAGGCACTGCTTAGTTTGGGAAGTATTCTTTGTACGTGATTTTTCCAGTTCACATTTTTATCAAGTTCTAATCCCAAGAATGTAATATTATTTGAACCAGTAAGTAGTTTACTTTGGTATATTATTTGAAAAGGTTCGTTCAGTCCCGTTTTAGGAGTAAATTTCATTCAATTTGTCTTTTCCATATTAAGAGCTAGCCCATTGACTGAAAACCATTCTATCAAATAATCTAGCTTGTGTTTTATTTTGTTTTTAGATCAGGATCATTTTTCGCTGTTAAGAGAACACTAGTATCATCAGCATAGATGACAGTTAAATTTTCTTGTTTGTGCCCATATGGTACGTCATTCAGATATATTATGAAAAGTAACGGGCCCAGGATCGATCCCTGGGGGACTCCACTAGTTACTGTTTTCCACTTGGAAGATGCTTCCTGATCTAATACATTTGGTAACAAGCAGACCTTCTGCATTCTATTTCCCAAATAGGACTTGAACCAAGAAAGGGAGTTTCCTGTAATACCATAGTATTGAAATATGAAATTTTATTCAGCAAACTATAGGAAGAAGCCCATTTAGGAGTTTTAAGTGTGGATACCAAATTCTGCAGTCACAGACAGCAAATTATGTATCACATTCACTTCAACTTTCAAACCCCAGTCTGCAGATCACTTAACCTCAACAGGTCATCCATGGTTTTCCATTCCCTCAAGATAAACACGGCAACAGTGCAACACTACATGCCACATTATTTACAATTCACTACTTACTAATCATTCTACCATACAACACTAATTAATCTGAGCCACATAAAGCACTGTTATATAAACCAAGAACACATAAATTAAATACAAGCAGAAAATGGAATATATGGAAGGGACTTCAATAAATAGGAGGTGACTGGACTGGATTCATTCTCAGGATATGAACTAGTGATAGGCTCATGCAAACATAACGACGAACTTTCAGGTTACACAACAGACAGGGAATTTCTTATTTGCAGAGTACCTACTAGCTTGTCACGAAGTCATGGAGTCCAGTGGTAGGGGTAGAATAGGGAAACAAGAAAGCCAATAATTGAATGTCCTGTGGCATAAATCTAGGACGAATCAATACCTCAGACACAACTGGTCACAAAGACAGAAACACTGATGAAAATTGTTGTATGAGAGGAATGAAAAGTATGTATATAGTACGGGTATGATATTCCCAGTGAGGAAACTTAGGGGTTGTGTAATGAGAAAAAAATTACTGGCAGAATATTCTCTAGAAATAATACTCTTTTATAATTAAAATATCAACTGCTAAACTATAATTTAAAATATTTTAAATTCATATTCATATGAAAATCTTTAGTAGAACTGTAAGGTATATAATGCACAGAAAACTTCTTTCCTCACATTCTTCCACATTCAAGTCAACAGTGATGAGTATACCAAATTTTGTAATTCAAAATACTATAACATCAAGATTTCCACAAACTAGTACATATCCTCACATAAAAAATTAATAAATATAACGTTTTTTATGGTAACAAGAAAAATTCCTAGAAAGTATCAAGATATTTTACAAGCCTACTATAGGCCAAATACTGCATAGGACAGATCTAATTTAAATAAAATTACAAACGATTTCCTATGTAAGGTGAGTTATCGAGTTCTTCCACTGCCTCTTCAGACAACAATTTCTGTTTATCTTCCTTCACCTTTCTAGATGGTTTCCTTTGGCGACGATGAATGACTCCATCTTCCTCATCCATCATGCGAATTATGTGAGATTGATCTGATGAATCTATTGGGGCTACAGAAATATCTCTAACAGCTCGAAACTTACCACAGTTGTTAAGATGTTCATTTTCTAATCGAAAGAAGTTCCATACAAATCGCCTACAAGAAATGTTAACAGATGCAGGCAGTGAATACAGAGCTGTTCTTATATTTACTTTAAAAAATTTGAGTTTTGAAATAAAATGAAGGGTATTTAACCTAATAGAATGGAAGGGTAAGAAAGAGAAGACAGGGCATAAGAAAAAACTAGACAAGACAACAGCAGACAAGAATGAAAGGGAAGAAAATTAATTCTTCATATCAAAAATGCATGTGGAACATAGACAAAAAAAAAATAAACACAACATATCCCAACAACATACCTCAAGACATTTAAAAATAATTTACATAAATATAGGCCAACAGAGAAACACACAGTGTGATATACATCATCATAAGATTTCTTATAAATGTTCAACAACTCATCACATTCAGTCTGTGCAAACACTGTGAGTCACAGCACTAAGCTGGCGAAGATATGACAATCAAGTGTAGGTAAGGCCCATTATTTTGAAGTTGTAGATACTGATACTGGCATGAATTAGTTGCCACAAAGGTAAAGAAACACTCTCAACAAACTAGCAGCAACGTGGCCATTCAATGTACCTATAAAACCAGTATGGCCTTGAGACATAACATGTTAACCTCTGCATCTCATACTAATCAATTACAAATAATTTATTACATACCTGAACACTTCTAAATGCGAGTTAATAGATGTCATCATGTCTTCACTGATATAATTAGCTTTAATGAGGACATATGAATATGCCCATGCAAACCTCAATATAAGATCTTCCACAATAGCAAAATAGTAGAAACTCTGCAAATAAATGGTTAAGAACTGTAGCAGAAAAAAGTAATAGATTGACTGGAGTAGGGGAACTTAATGGTGATAAACAAAAATCCAAATTTAAGTTACATATAAATGGTTTTTAGCCTGAGTTGGCAGCCTACAATCATGTACTCTACATGATGAAGATGTGACAATGATTTCAACTGACCCTGGGCAGGAGGACCTTTGCAGAACAGAATGGCCATGTTCTAGCAATCCTTAAATTTTTTTTCTTTATTAGTCTTATAGCAATTAAAATGCATTAATATCCTAAATGGTAAAACTTCTAAATCATACAGTGAAAGGATAATGGGATTGTTTCTTCTGAATATAACAGCCACACACAAAAATTTCATAATCAACCTAGCTATAAAATACAAAAAAACTTGACATTTCGTAGACTCAAGGAAAAGAAACAGGGTCAGATGACTGGGTTAAGTCTACTGATTTATTCATTTCAATCTACACATAAAATTCTTTTCCCTACTGTCCTCCATTTTTCCATCTCTGGGCTAGATGACAGACATCCATAATTTAATTTTATGTTTTAAAATAATTTACAGCCACTGCTGATACATTACTTGGCAATAATTTGGTGCACATTCATATGTGACAGAAGTCCATAATTATAAAACAGTTTGTTTAACATATACTGTAGCATCACTGTGGTACATGACAAAAACTGGCAAATAGGAACATGTATGCGCAGAACTGTCATAGTCAATAAACAATTTAGTTACTGTAGTACTGGTCATTTCAAGAATACCTCATGCAAGGAATGGCCACTCTTAACAATCCTTCTGTCAACAGGAAGGGTTATTACTCTTGTGGTCAACAGATTTTTCACAAAATAAGCAATTATAGTGGAGTTATTGCAAGAAAAACTCAGAATTAAATGGTGCCTTTCCTTGCCTTCTAATATAAGATAAATCCTTCTGAAAAATAAAAGAATAAGCAAATATATGTTCCCTCTTGTAACTGAAAATCTGAGGCCTAACATGTCTATCTGTAGTACTTACTGTTGATGAATAGACAATCTCCTCCCTGAGAAACTTGTTTTCTCCTGCTGATTTGTCAAACAAACCCCAGTCCATTTTGATATCCCATGTGTAAGCATAGAGGGAGCTTACAATCGATGCCAGCACCCACAGATATAAATATGGATTATCTGATTGATCTGCATATTCATCTGGAACACAATATTGTGTTCATTTACTATCAAACACATTCTCATTTGTGGCACTTTAAGCAATTCCAGGCTAAATTATTAAAGCCATCAGAACAGAAAGAAAATTACTACAAAGGTCTAATAAAACCACAACATAACCCCTACAGATGTTCCATAATAAAATACACATAATCATAAAGTAAAGAAGCTGTAATGTTAAAGTTCTCACCACTATATACTGAAGACAGGGTTTTAAACAAAACAACCAGGAATGTTGATGAATACTTCCCAGCATTAACCAAATGAGGGAAAGCTTCCTTTGTGTCACGGTACCGCCTAAGGCACTGCGCAAACCTAAACCATGCAGGAAGACAATTCACGATTGGTCTAATAACCCAGTCTTTCTCCACACATTTACTGATTTCTGTGAAACAAGACCAATATTAATCGTAATTATTATTAAAAACAGGAATCTCTACAATGTAGTAGTAGTAGTAGTAGTAATAGGTGGAGGAGGAGGAGAAGAAGCACAAGCAGCAACAGCAGCAGCAGCAGTAGTAGTGATAGCAGTAATAAATATGTGTTGAGGAGCCATAATCATCTTCACAAAATAATACTAGGGTGATCAAACCAAAGATGAGGTCAGTAACCCATGTGGCATGTATGGGAGAGATGATGAATATAACAAAATTTTTGCTAGAAAATGCAAAAGAAAAGACCTAGCTATAGGAATAAGAAAAATATTAGTATTCAGGAAATACAGATAAACTGCTGCAAAGTAATGAATGTGGATGATGATGATGATGATGAGGAGGAGGTGGTGGTGGTGGAGGATGAGGAGGAGGGGGGATGAAAATAAGCAACAACAATAACAACAGACTGAAATCAAACCTGTATGCTAAGTTTACTTTATGGAGGGGCATGTTTACAGGTAATGACAAACTTGCAAATTATATCAAATTCAACAGATGAAAACTGAGAGAATTTACATCAAAGCTACACAACTAGAAAACTGTAAAAAAAAAAATTCAATCTTTTAATCTTAAATTAATATTGCAACGTAAAAAAATGTAACAGTACCTGCTGCACTTAAGCCACCAATTAACCAGTCACCATTTCTTACATACACACAGATAAGAAAATGAAAATCAAGAAGTGCCGCCACTAAACTGTTCAGCTGATCAGCCAGCCAGAAATCAGCAAAGCCCACATGAAAAAATGGTGCTGCAATGATCCTGCCCTAACAAAACAAAACATATATGAGACTGCTTGTCTGTTCTACAAATACTTTACTATAAAGATTTCCACACATTGCAAAAAAGAAGCAATTACAGCTTACAAAATGTCATCTTTAGAAATGTAATGCTGTGTAGTTTGTTGGATAGTTGACCAAGTTTTGGAGAAATTTTCTGCCTACAAATTTGTTCATCACTTTTAACCTGCTGATGCAGGCTGCAGATTCATCAAAATACATATAGCACAACATCCCAGCAGAATGTTCATAGTCCCTGTCATGATAATCTGACATATCACACAGTTACATCTTTCTTAAGCTGTTCAAATTCATTTCAATATACAGCACAGCTCTCTCTGGTTTTCTAAAATTTCACAGTTTATAAAGAGTGATTTTATTTCAAGTCTGAACTTATTTCACATTATTATCAAGTAAATTTAAACTGAAGCTCCCTCCGAAAGTGTTGATGGTTTATTTAAGAAAATTTCCAAAGGTACATGTGTCATCTGTGTAGACTAAGATGGCCAGGATATGGATGAAAGTAAGTACAAGTGGTCATGATTTATTTAACTATAATGTTCTGAAAACGATGACCAGATTCGAATAGCCACATCAGAAGATGAGCTACAAACAATGGCATACCACCTAAACCTTATAGCAAGAAAATATAAAATGACTACATCCAGGACAAAAACAAAATCAATGGCAATGTGGGGAAACCACATACAGAGGGTAAAAATTGTGATAAACGGTAATATTATTGAACAGGTAACAGATTTTAAATACTTGGGGTACTGTATATCAGAATACAAAAGTGAGTTAGAAGACAAATTGCAAACATACAACAAAATAAATGGAGCTATACAGAGACATTTTGGAAAACAAATGTACAAAGAAACAAAATTAAGAATTCACAACATTACAGCTAAGGCAGCATTGAAATTTGGAAGTGAAGCTTGGGTACTGAAGAAAAAAGAAGAACATTTAGAAGCAGCACAGATGAAATTTTTGAGACACTTACTTGGAATAACAAAACTTGATAAAGAAAAGAATCGATGTATTAGGGAAAAAATAGGAGCACAGAACATAGTAAAGGAAATAAAATAGTACCAGGAAAAGTGGCTACAACACGTACAGAGGAAGTACACAAATAGAATGCCAAAACAAGCACTACAATATCAGGCAAAAGGATGAAGGAACATAGGACGACCAAGGAAGAGATGGAGGGACCAACTTCATCTTGACGATTAAGGAACAGGAAACATGCCTAACCCTTCATGAACTTGATGATGATGATCTGAAGACTGAGCAACTAAGAAGCCAGAGTAATGATAAAGGACAATTGGCCAGAATTTTATCCATGCATCTCTTGATGATGATATAAGATTACTACACATGACACAGCATTATTTGGGTTAAATCTGAATGACAGTTACAAGTATATATCTTCAGCTACACCCCCTTAGTCATGCTTTTGCATGTGTATGAATAGTATTAGGGTAAACAGACGCACTGCATTTTCTCAATCACACATTCTGACAGCTCAGAAGGGCTTCCAGTGGAAAAGCTTGTTGCAGTTACTTTCACACAATGCGACATGTTTCATCAATAAATCTGCTTTTTTCAGACTGTTTGAAACACCGGAAACCACTAACCCAATGACACAGCATTACAATCCATTAGACTTTAATCCTACACTTAATACTAAAATAAAAAAATAATGAGAAATGTTCATTCCAGTAACATTTTTAATGTATATTGTGTAAATCTTGGAGACATGGATAAGAACACTAAAATGTAGAAAATGGATTAATTTTAAAATTACAATAACAAATCTGTGACATAAGAAACTGAACATTATTTCGAACACATTAAATTAAAATTCTACTTTACCTTCAGGAGGTTCTAATAATTCAACTTCACCACAACAAAGACCAACCAAGAAAACATCACCAAAAATGAAATTTGATACTTCTTATTCTGAAATGTAGTAGGTCTAGTTTTTCTTCACTACTATTAGAATTTCATTTTTACTGAACTACCAGTTCTCAGCTGTTAATACATAACAGATTATTTGGATAAAAACATTCAACTGTTAGCTGCTTACCATAACTCGTAATGCCCAGAATCGAGCTTCATGCCTGAAGATTCTAATGGGATTCAGAATAAACACAGCCATGATGACACTAAGTGCCAGTGGGTTCACAAATGGTGGAACACTCAATGAGGCACTGTACAGGAAGCTGAGTACACTCAGAGTCCATATGACACCGAAGATTGCTGCTAGTTCCATTAGATGCTGTTCAGATAGATGGTTTCGAGGATCCAGTTCAAAGATTAGCACATGATTCACACCAGATGAGCGCCATCCATACACATTTACACCCATGAGGAACAAGAATTGTATGACAAGAAGTGGCCCACGGTATAGTTGGAATGCTATCTTCAGGCCTTCCTGCGGCCCTTCATGAAATATAGCTGGCAGAAAAAACATTGAAATAAATTTTAAAAAAAGGCCATTAAAAGTAACATTAGTGCACCAAACTCAGTCATACAATGTGAAATTTGATACAGAGACACATGGAGCCATCTCCGTGCATTTCTTACATTTAGAGTTATCAAAACCCCATTAAATATACAAAATACTTTCATCCAGTTTTACACATTTATCTGTCTGATCTGGTTCCTGGGTGACCATAAGCAGCTTCTATGGTATAAAGTTCATTTATGTTCAATGCTCATCTGTTGCTTGCCATCTGTTTAATGCATAAATTGAGCATTATGCTGCACAAAACTGGTAAACAGCAAAACATGGTCAAGGACATCTGGTGACTTCTATTTCTGATGATGCTGGTCACCAGGCTTTTTTCATAAGCCTGTCATAGTCAATAAGAAACTATATAATTTAAATATAATTTATTTTAAGAAAATCCCCAGAAAACAACCTTTTACTATCTTTATGTTATTCATTCCATGCCATGAGATTATATTTCTCTACTATAAAACCAAAACATGCACATACAGCGTACACAACAGCACAATTTCTCATTTCCTACTTGTTTCAGGGTCACCTGCCATCACAATGCAGGATACACACCATTATATTTAAAACATAATATTATATACATTTACAGTAGTAGTATACGTTGTGTAATTGTTATTTCTGTGGTTACAATCATAGGATGTAAAATGCAGTAACTGTAACTATGAGAACAACTTTTTACTGTATTATAAATCCCATGAATACAGCTATGGAAGCCCTATGATACAGTATATACTAATTTTGTAAATGCATCATACTTCATTACAGTTTACATATATTGGTTTACATACTCCCTGATGAAGGTGGGTAGCCACCAACTCATTTAAGAGGACATAAGAAATTGTATTGTTGTGTGTACTGTATGTGCAGTATGTTGGGTTTGATAAGTAAGAAATGTCTTTACTGTCTTCAACTAAGCACACATAATTTGAATCTTTGAGGCAGTATTACTCATACTTAATACACAGGTGATCCCAGGTTCAAATTTCAGCCCAAAGACTGGCTGCAGAAACTGATGCTTTTTGTGATATTCCTAACTCCCTTCATGCCAATACCAGATAAGCATGAACCTCTTCAACTAGGCCATGGTTGCTTCCTTCCACATCCTCTTCAATTCATTATTAATTAATCATTCTATCAGATGACTTTACGAAGTTTCAACTACTGACAGCATCCTTTCATAACCCATAGCTAGATAAACTGACCACACAGTAGACTGTCACACTGTCAGACACATAACTCCACTTTCATATCACAAGAAGGAAAGCTGTAATTTTCAGGCAGTGATTTCAGAAAAACTTGTTTGGTAAACCATTGTACTGAAGATCTGAACTTCAGTGGTCCATCCACATCAACGTGATAACTAAATACTGATGTCAACACTACAGATTATAGGGCATTGAGTTCATTCTTAAGCTTTATTTTGTAGTTACAGGAACATACACTTTTGTTACCTGGAAATGCTGAGTGTGCTGACTTTCAGAAAAATCTCAATGCCCTAGGAATTGTTTTCCAGATTACAATGGGCTCTAGAAATCCTGCAAGCAATTCCAAGCTCCAAAATATAATTCAGAGACAAATTTAGGCATTCTTAAAAATAAGAATGCAAAATGGTATTATCTCTCTTGCATGCATATTAGAAAAAACAAAGTCAATATTGCAAACTTGCATACCTCAAAATGAAATGTGTTCTTGAAACAAGATTCAGGTGTACCTTGGAGAGAGTGTAGCATGTCTGTCTGTATGTCCTTAGCTCTCATATGACAGACTGTATATTCTAAGGGCAAACACACTAAAGGAACCTAACCACAGATGTAAGGATAACATTACACTGAATTTTAAAGAAATAAAGTGTGAAGATGTGAAGGGATTCATTTGGCTCAGGAGAGGGTCTAATGGTGGATCTCTTCCAAACATAGTAATAAACCACCAGATTCTATAAATGTGTCAGATGAGCAACTAGATTACTTCTCAAGAATAACTGTGCTTCAAGGGTGAGTGAGTGAGTGAGTGTGTCAGTCAGTCAGTGGGTGAGTGAGTGAGTGAGTGAGTCAGTCAGTCAGTCATTCCGTGGGTGAGCGGGTTGGTGGGTGAGTGAGCGAACCAGCAAGCCAGGCTGCCAGCCAGTCAGTCAGTCAGTGGATTAGCCAGTTGTTTGCAAGCAGGATACAAGCCCCACATGCCTGGTTATTTTCTGTACCACAACTAATCAACACATGTTAATGATATTAACCTTTAGATGACTAATGTCAACTATAGTTGACGTACCGCACTGCTAACCTCTAAAGTTGCATTTTATATATTTATTCAACAAATATAGGTACTGAATATTTTAAACATGGCGTATACTGTCCGTTTTTTTCTCTTCAAAATGCAGTTTGTTTCATAATTCTAACGTATTTGGTTCCTGTATTATTCACATTTTATATACAGGTGTGCTAAAATTTAAAAAATAATTCCGGCGCCAAAAGGTT
>Ga0131853_10027744_pt1 | contig 10152 bp, 6 predicted proteins | sample TergutLab28metaG_FD_92764 | JGI IMG/M metagenome (GOLD analysis project Ga0131853, IMG submission 92764) | Labiotermes labralis P1 segment gut microbial communities from Petit-Saut dam, French Guiana - Lab288 P1 (version 2) (version 2) | ecosystem: Host-associated > Arthropoda: Insects >... | reverse complement strand
TTTTTTTATTTTTTTAATTTATTTTTTTTAAATTTTTTAAAAAAAATTTTGAAATGCATCCTTTTTTAAATTGGTTTTTTTAGGTTTTTTTTTTTTTTTTTAATATTTTGACTTTCTCTAGCAAGATGTATAAGTGGTACTTTTCTCTGTCACTTCGTAAAACATGTCAGGCACAGTGAAACTTCTTTTTTTTGTTCTGGACAGACTGCATTGATGTTCATATATATCAAGACAGAAGCATCAGCTGCTAGTGCATTCTAGTGTTTGACGCTATCCAACTCAGGAAAGATGTGACACGGGTATAGCCTGATGGGTAGCCACTGGCACATCCAAGACTGGACACAAAACTTACTACTCCGATCTGCGTGTAGGAGTTACCGTTCTGGATCACCAAAGCACCGCCACTGTCTCCCTGAAACATTATTACCAAAAATGTTAGTTTCTAAATGTTCTGTAAGTCTTATATGGATATACATATAGAGTCAGCTCCAAACTAATATGTGAGATGCATTCCTGGGCTGTGACTGTAACTCAAAAGTGTGTTGCTTTCACATGAATTTCTTCACTAAGTAATGTCAATGAGTGGGGTTGCATTGCAAGCCACAATATGAACAGTGCAATTTTATTGCTTTGCTGTGAATGTTATGCAGGGAAGTAACCAAAAAGAATGATTGAAATAAAGGAGCATGGATAATACTGTGGTGAGTGGAGGTGATGGAGTACTGAACTTCAGGAGGACTGTCTATGTCAGGAGATTATTCAGTTATTTTCATTCAAAAAGCAAGGAGAGATTTTCTACATTTCTGATATTATGGGGTTGGGACAGTTTTGTCCAAAGTTTCAGTTCCATCATTTTTCGCTTGTTTCTTAAAGAAGATGTTAAACTTGAGAAGTTTCACTGCTTGTCTTTTTTCCTTTAACCCTTGGATTATAGAGCAAAAAAAAAACTTCCTACTTTTACAGAACTGGGTATATTGTACCCATATTTTAAAAATTATTTTCTCAACTTTTTTTTTAAGGTTTGATTAATAGACTCAATTGTAGTTAAAACGTTGCTTTTATTCAGATTTCTCATTTTTCATGCAGTTATATGGAATGAAATACTTAAAATGTTTGAGGACAAGAAAATATATTTTAGAACATAAATGTGAATTAAATATGTCTCTAGTATGATTGTTCCTTGCAATTGTTGCATTTTATTTGAATTGTCCTGATAGAGTGGTCTTTGCACACCCATTCTGAGAACTGGCAACATTTTCAGTCTGTTTTTCTGTCCCTAACTGTTGGACAAATAGAGCACCTTCCATGGGTACAAAATGGTCCAGTTGGATTTAAAAAAGCATACCATATATAAATAGCAATGATGATTATTTTGTGTCAGTGGGACTTCAGTGAACAAATAGAAAAATTGTTAAGAATGTTACTCTATACCAGCGAGAATTGTTCAAGAAAATTCAACGCCTGTACCCAGTCAGTAAACGAAGTTGTAATACACAATAGGGCTGGAGTGTGTTTATTATTGATCTCAATTTTGAACACTGCCTTACTTGCTGATATGTTCTTAAACCAAATTGAGGCTCCCTTTAGTTTTAATATGGCTTCAGTATAAATTGTCTGAATCTAATCTGATACCAATGCTTCTTTATTATAGCAGTCTTTCTCTGGATCCTAAGTAGCAAGCCCAAACTCTTCATGTTTCTGCATTAATTCTTCATTTCAGAGCTTTCTTTTGCCATGGTTCATCAAAGCTGCCTTGTTCAGCCAGTACAGGAAACGAATCTGTCAGTTCTTTCATTTCTTTTCCCAACTCACAGCATTGAAAATCTTGAATGAAATGAAAGCATAACTTTTCTCAAAATCCAGTGTTGTAGGATCGAGAAATTTGAGCCCATGCTTCAGCCCTGATATTTCTACAACCTGTTTGATATTGACAGATTTAAAAAATTCCTTCACAGTGAATTTGTTTTTGTCATCAGTCACTTGCATACATTTGGCAATTGACTTTCAGACATAAAAGGTCTTAAATGTAGCAATTAATACACCTTTCCATTGGCTGGAGAAGTGCCATCACATTGGGAGGAAAAAGAGTAAGGTTTATGTGTTTGGTTATTGTCTTAGTCAGTCAAGGATGTCACTTATCCAACATAACCAAGATCTTGGAGTCGATATTTTCAGTCATGCAACATGATTTTAGTTCACACTGCATTTCAGTTTTGAGTCATTCAATTAACATTTGGCCTGATACCCATGATGTCTAAGTATATGACCCCTACACAGGAAGCAGAAATTTGAGGAATACCCTCAATGATCAAATTCTCAGCAGGTAAATGACAGCTTGCTTCAAGTAAAAATTTTCTTTAACATTGCCACTTGGCATAATATTGTTGTATGTTCCTTTGCCATTGTGAATCCTGGGGCCATTTCCTTTTCCTTCTCCATGTATGTTCCCACAGGCACACTCTTCCAGGCAAACCAGTATCACTTATGCTGAACAGCTACCATTTTTAACCACTTCTTATAATATTCCAGGAAGTTGTTTTGCAGTCATGACATCAGAACCAGCCAATTATCTGTTGAGTGTGATGAAGTTGCTGCCAACATTTTAACCTGTACTTGCTCTGAATTCTAGAGAGACTACACGTGGGATTTGTATCTTAAAGCCTTGAAATGGATTTAAAGCATTGCATTTACAGCCAAAGAGGTTTCCAAATGAATTTTTCTCCATCTGCTGCTCAGTCTGAGTTAATCCAATTGTTCTCCATGCACCCCATCATCATATAATTGGTGCTATCATAACTTGCTTTAATGTTTGCAGCTTCTGCATAAGATGGTATGCAGCACTGCTTCATTTAAGCTGGTAAAAAGGTAATGCAATCCCATTACAGGCCAGGAGGTTGAGGATCCTAGATTTCCAGACTATCGGCACATGAAGGTGGTAAACTCATCAGCCCTATGCACTGGCTGCCTTTACCCCCCCAGGAAATATTCCTGGTACTCATTCCTGTTAGAGGCTGAGTCGACCTCAGAGCCTTAGTGCGGCCAGTTTAAGCTGGTAACGCAGACAGTATTGCATGTTCATACACCATTCTCATATGTATTTTCTTTTTTCTTTCTGTTTCTTTTTGATTTTATCACTTCTGTACATTTTTTACTTCGACCAATAATGGTGTTGCCAACTCACTTGTGACCCTTACATGATTCCAGGATCAACTGACAAACACAAAGTGTGTCTATTGCAGCACATTCCCAACATTGGCTGCGCTGCGCAGTAGGACACATGCAGATTAGACTCACCTCAACATTCCCAGAGCATACCACTGCAATGTAGAAATTCTGTCAACATCGACCTTCCATGCATGCAACAGTGTGGAAGAGATTTAACTGCCATGCAGTATTTTTGGTCGAATATCATACATCAAATTGTACTCTGATAGCTAGGAGTTGGCCTGAACAAGTATGTGTGAGCACTGGTTGCTGCTGCTCCAGCTTCACATTTTGAGTGACATGAACAGTAGCCAGCACCTATTTTTTAAATGCTTATCCTGGACACTTTGCTGAAAGGACTAAAGAAAAACACACTAGTCTGCAAATGACATACATTCTCTTGAGATATGATAAAGAAACATTGCACTTTTAAGTGTATGCTTGATGCATGAAGCCAATATGCCCAGTAGGAACAAATGCAGCCAAATGTGTTGCAAAATTACGTACTATGAATGCAGTATTGATTCTTTTTGCACTCCACAGCATGACTCATTTTCAGATACTTGCAAAGTTTGGTCTCTCTGTAAAGATGATGGAGAAGCTGATAGTTGCTCAGTTAGTCACATCCCCACATTATTAGGACCTTAAGATATCGTTACATTTTTCACAAGAAAGTGTGAGGTTGGTCATTTATTGCTAGTATACCAACCACAGAGGTTATTTAACATAAAATAAGATGTGCTGCAGTTAAAGTTTAAACATCTGTGTAAAGGTCAACTCAGTAAGAAGGGAAGTTACATTTATATTCTGCAGCCAGCATTCCAAGATTTCATTCTCCACAAATACATGAATTAAATCATCATTAGACAACATTATAAGAACCCACACAAGCGACCTGGGGCTGTGCACGTAGCATGCACATACGGTTTGGACAGGGAAACTGTATGAGAAAGGCTGCATATAGGTGAAGGGAAAATATTCTATGGCATGAATTGGTGATGCTTGTTAGGTTGTCACAGCTTTCATCATAATGGTCCAATATGATGTGTTATGCAGCTATTATCATATTGGTCTCTTCCTGATGAAGACAGCGATCCGTGATGTATTCATGTGTCTATGTGCATACATAACACATAAATAAATAAATATATATATATATATATATACACACACACACACACATATACACACAGTTTAATTTGCATCATCCATAACATTGGTCCCTAATGATCTAGGCAGTGATTTTTCAAAACCTCATAGCAACATTGGCTTTATGTATGCATGACACATTAAATGTTGAAAGTTGCGAAATTAATTCTTCTCTACATTAAACACTGGATGTAACTTACATTGCAAGTGCTCCTGCCTCCTGCACCACTGGCACAGATAGTATAAGACTGGATAATGTTACCATAGTATGATGAACACTCAGCGTTGCTTATGATTGGCAAATCAACATAATTCAGAGTTGGACTGACACTACCACCTATAAAGAGAATGGTGTAGTTAGTTTACTTTAGTTTAGTTTGGTTTAGTTTAGTTTAGTTTAGTTTTAGTCTGAGTTTAGTTTTGTGTGCCAGTCACAAAATTTCTCTTAACAAAGTGGACACTGCTGACACAAAGTGCTCATTCACACAGGCTTCTACATTTCAGCTGTTTCAATCTATTGTGTAAATCTTTCAGTATTATTTTGCATTCAGTAAATAGGCATTTTCTGATAGAGGCACCCTGTTGAACAAAATTTATATTGGAATATTTTAAATTGTGCTGCTGTTAACGCTACAGTGTCAGTTGTTGTATTTTAAATTTTTAGTCACTGTAACTACCAGTAAATGTAACAGATGTACACATGCTTATGTAGTGCTCTATTTCCAGGCAGCCGTAGCAGCTGCTATTTCGCATTGTCACAGAATCATTCTATCAAAATCAAACCTCTGTTTCTAAAAATTAATCACAAATTTAACTCTTTTTCTCAGCAGTTAAAATTAAAACTACCTACTTCCATCATATAATTACATTGAAACTACATTGATATGCTGCACAAAATAATTGAATACATACAAGACTGATAGGATTAGCAATTGCAGAATTTTAAAAGTGACTGGTGTTATCATGAAGGGTCATTTATGGGTTCACTTAAGAGTTACTGTTACACTCGTCGAACAATCATTTAAAATTCAGGTGGTCACAGTAACCAAATAATCATGAGCCAGTGCATAGAGTAATTTGAATTATACGATACCACTACAAGCATTTCATTTTTTAATGTCCTGAAAGGAATATAGTAATTCCATTAACTGAAACATGGCTGTGCCACAACACGCCACTTCTAGTAAATTTCTGTCGTTAGTTTAAGAATTTCTACATCAAGTACATATTTTAAATAACTCATTCATACCCTTCCCACTTTCATTCCTTTGTGAAAGTGGCACAAAGTGTTTTAAAATACAGTGTACATGATAAGATCCCATTGGGCTGACAGCCACATCAGGAGTGTGCAGACCAACACAGTGTCTGTCAAGAATTCTAGTATGACTTACCACCAAGACTGCCAAAATTATATTTAAAGCCAGAGCACATAGTTGGGTGCATGCTGAGGGGGTCAGTGCCTTGAGTCAGATAATTGCAGTGCTTGGAATTTTGTTCTCACTGAACAAGTTTCCTGGGCTGCCAAGGTTGAATGTAGTGTGAAGCCTTCATCCCTACTGAAGTTGTTTGGATGTAAATGGATCTATGCAGTCTCCTTCACAGTGCAATCCATGCAACTTATTGTTTATCTAGTCTGCATGTACTGTTGAAGTTCTGTCTTGTAACCGTGACATGATGACTATGCTATATCAAGGTGGTGCACGTGTTTCTGGCATGTTGTCTTGACTGTCCTAATATATGCTCTACCACTTTCACATGGGATGCAGTTTATGCCAAGGTTTCTGGCCTAGGCATCCTTGATCACTCTGATCATGTGGATGTTTTTCTTAACTCGAACGTGGACAGTCTTGGTGCCATTGTTAGCATGCAGCCTGCCGATCTTCTTGAGTTTCGATACTGTTATGGTAGTAAGGCAGCTATGCTTGTGGGTTCTTACTGTGTACCTGTGACTTGTTTCAGTGGACAAGGCCTCCTCAATATCCTCATGACCACAAACAATTTTCTCCTGACATCGAACACTTACAGGATCATGAGGTCTGAACTGTTTGATCCTGAAGTTGAAGGCACTAGGATGCTTTGAAATGTTAGTAATTGTTAACAGTCAACACAGCAAATATTCCAGATGACTTGAGGAATCAGCAACACTGCTGTAAGTACCTCAGACCTTGCAAGTTTAAATTTTATGACCAGGACTCCCCACAGTCTTTCCTGTGCTCGTGACACCAAAATATTTTACCTGCTCTGACACAGCTTTTCAAATGCAATGAGAGCAAAGGGCTCATACACGAATTGCATTTAAAAGGTGTCCCTGTTGGATTTCAAATTATGTACTTCTGTGTAACTTCAATTAGATCCAAATGACACTAACCATATAATAATAATTTTTTATCTGTGCTGTACGAATAGAATTGGTCAACACACTTACCCTCTGATGTCAAGCCATACCCGCTAACAAGGGCAGTTACACCCACGTATGTATTAGAAGAGTCTGTTGGCAGTGCTACAGGCTGGATGTTACCTGAAACAATAAAGACATATGTCTTAATGCAAAAAATGTGAAAGGAATTCTCTTATGTGTCACTCATTTACGCCATCATAATGTAACATTAAGTGCAAATTCAAGAAATTCTTGCAGCTTGTAGCCCCTGTCTTTACTTTCTCTCAGCTCTTGCTAATTGCATATGGAAGTCAATTCATTCTACTTTTGTATTTTCCATTCTATTGTATTATTTATGGGAGTTTGATGTAATTGAACTGTTGCATACAATGCTTAACTGACCCATTGTATTTCATTTGAAATCCTTCATTAGGGGTCATAAGTTGAGGACCACAACTAATTGCATATTTTAATTGTCATCTTAGGCCACCAATCAAAATGGTATATAATACTTATAATGTTTAAAGTACTGCAGATGAAGCACATAGTGTGAACAGGAGGAAATTTGTAGTTTTTGATCAAAGTCTAGTTAATACAAATGAAAAATAAATCCATCCTAATTTTTCAAAACATAGAAATGTCAGTATTTACTACTAATATAAAACATATATTGAATACAGCTAATTTCCACACACACACACACATACAAGAATCTTATACCATTCAGGAGGTTAGGATGTTAAAAATTAGCTTGGAGAGAATACAGGTGACATGGAAGAGAGAAAACATTGAATAATGCCATTCAAGAATGCACAAAGTTTCCAAAAATCTAGTAGGCACCTTAAAATTGTAGACAGCAGTTATGTGACATGCAGCAAGTTCCTCACTGAGGACCCACCAATATCAAGGCACTGCTGCACAAAATATAGTCCCCCAGGCGACCTGCCACCAATGATTTGTGCACCCCTACTGCTGTTGAAAATTATTTTCAAGCACAATAGTATGCACCTTAGGCTTCAAGTACATACAACAGAAACAAAGAGAAGGTGTTCAGCACCAGACAACAGGTTTTAATTCAGAAGATACAGAATTGTGCTGAATTTTCTGCTCACAGATGCTCATTTTCACTCAAAAATTATGAAAAGCGGCCGCCCCCCACATGGTTAATAGTGGGCCCCGTCTGCTGACCACCCTTTGTTATGATCACTTTATCATTGTGGGTAACAGAATCTATCATATGGGTGTCTACTCCTAAGATGTGCAGAAGCCTCAGTGTTGACCATGGATAACATGTGGCCGCACTACACACACACAACAACTGTAGAGGAAACTTGTGCTGGATACTCACTAGTATATGTGACAGGATTTGGAAGGCGGAGGACTGCAATGTCATTTGCTAGAGTTGAGAAGTCGTAACCACTGTTTACAGTCTTGTCTGTTGTCAAAATACTAACGCCACCACTTCCATTCCATTGCAGACGACCCAAGGTGACTTGGTATGATGAGCTGCAAATGGAACACAGGTATCTTTTCAGTTCACATAGCCACTGCAGATGTGTCACTGTTTCCTTAAATAATAGTACATTCTTATAACCTGTAATTAATAGTGCCCTATTCCTTTTATTTATTTATTTATGAAAGAAACCTACTACATACTTTAAAACCTACACACAAATACATTACCTCAGTAACTAAAACAATACCTGTATCTTTATTGTAAATGGTAGATAGTTCTTTTCCACATATTCTTTTTCTAGTGCTGTTAAATTAATGAAAGGGGAAAGAACAGTAGATAACGCAAGTCAAAAGAGATGTAACAATTCACAGCAATCATTCAAGAATTTTGAATACAGTTTGCAAACATGCAGTGTTTTGTGTTGTCTTCACATGAGTTTTCAAAGCCACAGAAAATTTCCATGACTCCACTAAATAATTACACTTCTATTGTACAGAGGACTGAGTATTGCAGTCAAGTGAGTGACTTCATAGAGACTGGCTCCACAGTCAAGTGTATCATGTTTTCTGTCAAATCCTCCAGACATATACATGCCATTACCTTAAATTAGGCCATGACCACTTTGTTCTCCAGCCTTATGATTCATATTGCTCTAGTCATCCTATCACTTTTTACTGTATCGTCTGAACAAATGACAGTGTTGTTAAGTAAGTCATACACAAACATAAGATTACACTTTCAAATACAAAATTAACTTTTTTCATATCTATGTTTCTTTGACGTTAATACCAATAACTTTTCTTCTCAAAATCACCGTCTCCTTTTCTTGAAATTTCTATCTCAATTTCCATTTCAGGCGAATCAATATTAACACTTAACGGACTGGGTAAACTGTGAAAGTTGTATTTGCTACTACATCTACAGTAGTCTTGGGATAAATATAGTCTGTCTTGTCACAACATACTTTCCTTTGTGATGAAGGCTGCCAAGCCATGAAACTGAGACTGAATTAAATAATTCTTTAACAAACATAGCTTAACATTTACATATTTGCAAAATTGCCTCTAAACAAAGTGCGCAGAACAAATATTATGTACTATTAGAAACCCTACTTTTGAGAATAAAGCTGGATGGTCCTTGTCACATGACAGTTCATACTGACCCCTGGGCACAATGTGCAGCAGTGAGCACATAGTATGGGTTGAGGAGGCTGCAACCACAGAAAGTACTACCATCTATAAGAAGGGCACCCTGATGTGGGAACTGGCCTTCTATTGCTGGATAGCCATTGATTATCTTTGGTGCCTGAACCTTTGGTGCTCCCTCTGAAGTTCAAACAAAAGTACTGGTATCAATTTCTCTAACCACAAAATGTTCTAATACTCTCACATATAGAATACTGCATAATTCATAGAAGGCTTGGAGTAATCATAAGAGGTTACAAGGACTCTTTTGAAATCCATATTGAATCAGAAGTGAACAGGTGCACACCCAGAACTTTTCATTGGTAGATGGGAGGACTGACCCTGAGGCTATACATAATGTATGTTCAGTTTTAAAAATTAAGTTATAAAAATCATGTCATGAGTATAATTGTAACATAACACTGCAGCTGCAATTGTGTACACACAAATATAGCTACATGTTTTATGACTCACTCCCCTAATTTAAGTCATGAGCTCTAATCTTGTTTGTTTTTTATTCGTCTAACACATACTGGGCCAGGATAGCTCAATCGATATAGCGACTCGCTACGGGTTGGACGGTCCGGTGATCGAATCCCGGTGGGGGTGAGATTTTCTGCACCTGTCAAGACCCAAGACCAGCCCCGGGGGGGGGGGGGGGCCCCCCCCCCCCCCTGAAAAAAGGGGGGAAAAGGGGGGGGGGGGGCCCGTTCCCCCCCCCCCCCATCCTTGGGCGGGGGAAAAAAAAAGGGGAAGTTTTTTCCCCCCCCCCCCTTTGGGCC
>Ga0131853_10027742_pt1 | contig 10152 bp, 7 predicted proteins | sample TergutLab28metaG_FD_92764 | JGI IMG/M metagenome (GOLD analysis project Ga0131853, IMG submission 92764) | Labiotermes labralis P1 segment gut microbial communities from Petit-Saut dam, French Guiana - Lab288 P1 (version 2) (version 2) | ecosystem: Host-associated > Arthropoda: Insects >... | reverse complement strand
GGGAGCTTGCCATGATCGTGTCCCAGGGGAACAAAAGCGTCTTTCCCTCGGCCGAAACGAACAGCAGCGCGTCTCCCGGCTGGCCGGAAAGCCAGCGCAGGCTGGAATCGCGGCGCGGCTCGAAGTCGTCGAACATGGCCATGAAAACGCCCTCGCGCCTCATCCATTCGGCCATTTTTTTCACTCTTTCCTTGTAAACGCTCATAGCAAGCTTCCTCCTCCGTCCTGCTCGGCGGCGAAGGCTTCCCTCGCCACCGCCAAAATAGTTTTTATCTCCTCGTCGCCTATCCAGTGATGGGTGACGAAACGGAACACCCCGTGTTCCGGCGGGTTTATTCGCACCCCGCGCTTGAAAAAGGCCTTTACCACGTTCGACGCGGCGATCGGCCGGAGCGCGCAGGGGTGCGAGAAAAACACCATGTTGATCTCCGGTTCCCACAAAAGCCGCGCGCCGTCGATTTCGGCGATCCCCCGCGCGAGCGCCTTGGCCCGCGCGTGATCCTCGGCCAAAAGCGGCGCGTGGTTTTTAAGCGCGACGATGCCGGCGGCGGCTATGATGCCGGCCTGCCGCATTCCGCCGCCCATTATCTTGCGCTTAAGGAGGGCCGCCTCGATAAAGTCCTTGGGCCCGGCCAGAAGCGATCCGACCGGCGCGCAAAGGCCCTTGGAAAGGCAGACCATCACCGAGTCGGCGCGCGAGGCTATCTCGTCCGCGTCGCAGCCCAGCGCCGCCGCCGCGTTGAAAATCCGCGCGCCGTCCAGATGCACGGGCACTTCCCACTTGGCGGCGATCTCGCATATCGCGTCCATGCTTTGAAGGCTTGCCGCCCGCCCCGAGGAATGCGCGTTTTCAAGGCAGATAAGCGAGGTCGCCGGCGCGTGAAGGTCCTGCCGCCTAAGCCTTTTCGCGATCTCCTGCGGGTCGGGAATTCCCTCGGGGTCCGGGGCGCAGCGGGTTTGAACGCCGGCGATCACCGCGGCGCCGCCGGCCTCGTGCTCCACGATGTGGCAGCTTTCGCCCATTATCGCCTCGCTTCCCCTGGGGCACCAGGCGAAAAGCGCGAGCTGGTTGCCGAAAGTCCCGGAAGGCACGAACAGCGCCGCTTCCTTGCCGAGCATCCTCGCGCCCAGCTCCTCAAGAGCGTTTACCGTGGGATCGTCCCCGTAAACGTCGTCGCCGACCTCCGCGCCAGCCATTGCCTCGCGCATCTCTTCGGTCGGAACGGTTACCGTGTCGCTGCGTATATCTATCATAATGCTTGCGACGATTATGGCGCAAAAGCCGGCGACGCGCAAGGCGATTCGAAAGGAGGGCCACGGAAATCAATTTTCAGCCAAGCCGAAGAATTTTTAACCACGGAGGGCACGGAGGGAGAGCGAGCATTGTCGCGCGGCGCGCCCGCAAGGGGATTTCTTCCTTGCAACTTCTCTGTACCCCGCGCGGCTCTGCGGTAATTGCGAAAGTTTGATTTCCGCGGAAGCGCGCCTAGTCTACAGGTTGAGCCGTATCGCCACGCCCTCAAGCCTGATTCGGCCGGTGGACTCGTCCTGCACGATGCGGCCAAGCACCTCGATGGCGCTGTCCGGCGTGGGAACGGCGCCCTGGAAATACACCGGAACCATTCCCTCGACTATTCTTGGCGCGTCGGCGCCCAAAAGGAAGTCGAAGTTGGTGCCTTCCTCGGTTATGGAGGCGTTGGCGGCGACTCCGCGCCAGATCACGTGGACGCCTTTGTACAAAGCCGGCTCCTGCCAGGCCGCGGCGTAGCTTACGTTGTCCTCGCGCCGGTAGGTGTCGAAGCCTGGGGTCTCAAGCAGGGAAAGCATGAGAAGCGCCCTGTTTACAAGGCCCTCGGAGGCGTTGGACTCGACGATGCGGTTAAGCTGCAGGCGCGCGGCCTCGTCGCGGCGGTCGGAAAAGAGGGAAAGCGCGCGCTCGTAGGTGGCGATGGCCTCGCCGGGGCTTAGGGAAAGGCCGCCTTCCTGCGCCTCGCCCAAGGGCGAAATCCTGTCGCTCCAGGCCAGGACGAGTTCCGCAGGGATTTCCCTGTCCCCGCGCTGCCGCAAAAGGCCGGAAACAAGGCCGGTTCGCGCCTCCACTATCCCTGCGCCCAGCGCAAGGAAGGCGATGACGGAGCCGGCGACTATGGCAAAGGAGCGCGGCGAAGGGCCCGTAAAGGGAATGGGCGGGAAAAGCCCGCGCAGGGGGCCCGACTCCAGCCAGGCCGGGAAATCGTCGGAGCCGGCGCGGCGGCGGATCATCCGCAGCGCGCGCTTCGCCTTGCGGCAGGAGCCGTCTATGTCCAGCGCGTCCAGGTAGAAATCCACGGCGCGGGTAGTGTCGCCTCGGCGAAGGTACAGCGCCGCCAGGCCAAGAAGCGCCCGCGCGTCGCGGGGCTTTATCTCGTGCGCGAGTCTAAGGTACGTAAGCGCGCTGCCGAATTCGCCGGCGCGCAGGCATACGGCTCCCAGAAGGTAGAAGTAGACAAAAGATCTTTCGTAGCGGGTAACCTCCGGCTGAAGGACGCCCAGCGCCTCCCTGTGCCTGCCCGCGCGCGCAAGCCTGCTTGCCTTCGCAAGAATTGGATCGAGCCTCATATATGTAGCGTATTGTACCGGATCGCGCGGTCTTTTGCAAACGCGCCGTAGGAGGCGAGCCGTCGGCTCGCCTCCTACGGCGCGACGCCCCGAGACACGGCCGCCACGAGCAGGCTGAACATGACCGCGAGCGCAGCCAAAAGCGCGAAAAAAAAGTACAGGAAAATGCGGCGCAGGCATTTGGACAGAGGCGCGCGCCCAAGGGCCCGCGCCGCGAAGCCCAGCGCCACTACGGAAAGCGCGAAAAGCGCGAAGGCCGAATAGCGCAGAAGCGCCAGGAACATAAGCAAAAGCGGATCCGGGGCGCCCGGATCGGCCATGCCGCCGGCTGCGAAAAGGCCGAAAAACACGAGCGTAAGAGCCAGCGCGTAGCGCGAGCCGTGCCTTAAAAAGGCCGGGACTATATGCGCGGCGGCTCCGGGCAATGCGGGAGTTTCCTTCAGGTTGTCGGTGGAGCTTTCCATGCAAACCGCCCGCTTTAGCGCATGTTCTCGGGCCTAATGCTTGAAATGCCTGGCGCCGGTGAAGGCCATCGCGATTCCAAGCCTGTCGCAGGCCTCTATCGAAAGGCGGTCGTTCATCGAGCCGCCGGGCTGGACTATGGCCCTGATTCCGGCTTCGGCGGCGGCTTGGACCACGTCGGGGAAGGGGAAGAACGCGTCCGATGCGAGGACTCGCGCCGGCTCGCCGTTTTTCCAGGCCGAGGATTCGGCGGCAAGCGCGAACGCGCTCCGTTCGAGCGCCTGCCTTGCCGCCCAGATCCTGTTCGTCTGCCCGGCGTCGATTCCCGTGGCCGCCTGATCCTTCACTATCACTATAGCGTTGGACTTGGCGAACGTCGCCGCCCTCATGCCGAAGATCATGTCTCGCGCCTCCTCGGCGCTGGGCGCGGCCTTGGTTACGACCTCCCACTTGTCCAGAAGGACGCGATCGCTTTGCTGGGCAAGAAGGCCGCCGTCCACGGAAACAAGCTCAAGCGGATCCTCAGGCGCCTTGGAAAGCCGCATCACCCGCAGGTTTTTCTTGCGGGACAGGATTTCCAAAGCCTCCTCGTCGAATCCCGGCGCGGCGACGATTTCCAGGAACAGTTCGCCGAGAAGAGCGGCCAGGCGCGCGTCCACGGCGGCGTTGCAGGCGACGATGCCGCCGAAAATCGACACCGGATCGCAGGCGAAGGTTTTTTGGTAGGCCTCAAGAAGGCTATCGCCCAGCGCTATGCCGCAGGGGGTGTTGTGCTTGACGGCGACGCAGCAGAACTCGCCGCTGCCGGCGGCGACGCCGCCGCCAGCGGTGTCGGCGAAAGCCTCGGGGACCAGGCGCCGCGCCTCGGCCTCGCCAAAGGGCTGCGCGTTTCCGGCCTTGGACTTAAGGCCGAAGGCGCAGGCCGCTTTCCAGGCCAGATCCAGGTCGCGGATATTGTTGTAGCCAAGCTCCTTGCCGTTAAGCTGTTCCATGCCTTCGAAGGCGCCGGGCATGTCGGCGCGAAGGTACAGCGCGGCGGACTGGCCGGGGTTTTCGCCGTAGCGCAGGCCTGCGCTTTTTTTGTAGGGCGCGCTTAGGTATTCCGGGTATTCCTCGTCCAGGAGGTAGCGCGAGATCGCCGCGTCGTAGGCGGAGGTAAGGTTGAAGGCCTTGCCGGCGAGCCTTTTTCTAAGCGCCTCGGGGACGTTCCCCGATTCAAGCGCGGCCAGCGTCTCGCCGTAGTCAGCCGGATCGGAAAGGACGATGACGTCGGCGAAATTTTTGGCCGCCGATCGCAGCATGGAGGGCCCGCCTATGTCGATAAACTCTATGGTTTCGGCCTGGGGAAGGCCGGCCCGCGATTTTTCGAAAAAAGGATAGAGGTTTACGCAGACCAGATCGATGGCGCCGATTTCCAGGCTTTGAAGCGCCTGCGCGTGGCTTTCCTCGCCTCGGCGCGCGAGAATGCCGCCGTGGATCTTTGGGTGCAGGGTTTTTACCCGGCCGTCAAAGCATTCGGGGAATCCGGTAATTTCCGAAACGTCCAGGACCGGGATTCCCTTTTCGCGAAAATGCGCGGCCGTTCCCCCGGTGGAAACGATCTCCCAGCCCATTTCGCTCAGGCGGGACGCGAGCGCCGAAACGCCGTCCTTGTAAAAAACGCTGATAAGCGCGCGCTTTTTCATTGGCTTCTCCTTCCCTGTTATACGCCGCCGGGGCGAGGGCAGTCAAGGCCGCCGCGAACGAGGGCGTCAATTCTCGTTTTAACCACAAGGCGAACTAAGAATCAAAACTCCGTGTACTCCGTGTAACTCCGTGGTTGATTCTTCATTCACCCACCCCTGGAGTTTTGGCAACGCCAAAACTCCGAGTCAATCTGCCGTAGGCAGATTGTCCAATCACGGAGGGCACGGAGTTTCACGGAGTAAAGAGAGGAACGCGTCTTCAGCCAAACTGGCATTGATGCGCTTACATGAAGGTATTACGAAACTCGCAAGGGCAAGATGCCTGTCTTGGACTGAAGTTTCCCCCTCCGAGCGCGCCGGTATCTTGAAACTAGGAATTGCCGGAACGTCGTCGCCGTGGAGCCGACGGCTTGAATCAAAAGGCCCCGGCGCGTACAATGCGCCATGCGGGAACAAATTGCGGCATCGCAGGCGGCGCGCTCGCGGCGGGCGCCCTCATGAACAAGCGCATTCTTAGGGCCGACCTTCTTCTGCTTCTTACCGCCGGGATCTGGGGCTTCGGCTTCGTCGCCCAGCGTTCCGGGATGGAGCATACCGGCCCCTTGGCCTACAACGGCATTCGCTTTCTTATCGGCGCCTTTTCCCTTCTGCCCTTGATCCTTATCGGAAAGCGCCGCGCCGGATTCCGGGCCCTTTTCTCGAAAGGAAACATGCTTTTTTCGCTGGCCGCCGGCTCCTGCGTCTTCGTCGCCACGGTTCTTCAGCAGCTTGGGATAATGGTTACGACCGCCGGCAGCGCCGGCTTTATCACCGGCTTTTACGTCGTGCTGACGCCGATTTTCGCCATTTTCCTGGGCCAAAAAACCGGCCGCGCCACCTGGCTCGGGGCGGCCTTCGCCATCGCCGGCCTGTACTTTATCGCCGTGGCCGATCGCATAGGCGCGCTGAACCCCGGCGACATCCTCGTTCTGGCCAGCGCCGCGTTCTGGGCCGTCCACGTCCTTTTGATCGACCGCCTTCTTTCGCGCGGCGCCGACGCGATCCTGCTTTCATGCGGGCAGTTCGTCGTCTGCGCGGCGCTGATGCTCGCCTGCGCCTTCGTCGTGGAGCCGGCCCTGCGTCCCTTCGTCGCCGCCTTCAGCCCGGCGCTTCTCGATTCCGGCGCCTTTGGCTGGCTGCCTTTCCCCGAGCTTCTTTCCGGCCTCGCATCCGGGAGCGTCGCCTTTCCCGCCCAGGCGCTTATTCCCATTCTTTACGGCGGGATCTGTTCCGTGGGCATCGCCTACACGCTGCAGGTGGTGGCGCAGAAGGACGCGCCGCCGGCCCATGCCACGATCATACTGTGCTTCGAGGGCTCCTTCGCCGCGCTGGGCGGCTTTTTGATTCTGTCCGAGGAATTCGGCCCGCGCGCCCTGGCCGGCTTTTCGCTTATGCTCGCCGGGATGCTGGTAAGCCAATGGGCCCTGATAGCCGGCAAAAAAAGGAAGGGCTAGCGTTCCGGAATATTCGGTTTGCTAAATCGCAATGTTCGATAGTTCCTTGCCGGGCAAGGAATTACCTCAACCTGCATATCGTCATTTGAATATTCCGGAACAATAGGGAAACGCTGGTTAAATCCCCATAGGATTTGATCGGCGCTTCCCTAGGCGCGTCGGGCGCCCCTTTATTCCGGCTTCATCACCTGCATCGGCGGCCTTCCCCCCTCAGGGCTGTTTTCCTGCGCGTTGCTCTGGCCGGTTTGTCCAACATAATCCGATCCCCAGGCCCAGAGCTTGCCGTCGTACTCCACGGCGGAGCTGTTCCAGCCTCCCGCGTTAAGAAACATCCACGAGGTTGTTTCCAGCTCTATGCCGCTGCCGGAGGGCTGGAACAGTTCCGGCGCCCTGCGGGTGCCCGCCTCGTTTCCCGAGCCGGCGACCTGGCTGTAATTGTTCCAGCCCCATGTATAAAGCTTGCCGTCTCCCTCGGGAACTCCCAGCGTGTGATGATTGCCCACCGCCAAGTATTGCCATCTGTGGCTTCCGGCAACCTCGGCTATTCCAAGGGGGCCATCGGAACCGCTGCCCTGGCCAAGCTGCCCCCGCTGATTGCGTCCCCAGGAATACGCTCGGCCGTCCTCGCTCAGCGCTATCGTAAAGTGCTCTCCGGCGTGGGCGTCTTTCCACCTTGTCACTCCGGCATGGGTTATTTCTACCGGCGTTGCTATGATTGCCTCGGATACGCTCGGGCTGACCTGCCTGTGCTCATTGTCGCCCCAGGCCCAAAGGCTGCCGTCCTCCCTTACCGCCACCGCGTGGGAGGCGGTCGCGGATACGGATTTGAAGCGCCAGCCGGCGCCTTGCCCGATCTGGGCCGCGCTTCCGACCGGGGTCGGAGCGCTCGCGATATGGCCGGCGGCCGCTCCCGTTCCAAGCTCCCCCAGGCTGTTGCCTCCCCATGAGTAAAGCGCGCCATCCGCGCGTATTCCATAGGACGCGTAGGCGCCGCCGGTCGCGAGAATCCAGTCCTGCTCCGTTCCAAGCTGCCTCGGCGTTAGCTGCCGCGAGTTTTGGCCGTTCGCCAGGGCGTTTCCCAATCCCAGCCTGTGGAAATTGTTGCTTCCCCAAACCCAAAGGGTTCCGCCATCCTTTTTGACGTCCCTGTCTTCCACGGCCCGTATTCCCAGGCTGTGCTCTAGCCCTCCGCCTATGCTATGCCAGTCGGAGTCCGTCCCGATCCGCTGCGGCCCCAGGGCGTAGGGACTAAGGGCGCCAATGCCAATCTGTCCATTGTCGTTGCGGCCCCAGCCCCAAAGCTCGCCGTTCCAGGTGATTCCGAAGGTGCTGTCCTGGATGGAGCTTACGATCCGCCATTCTCCCACCTGCCTTGTGCCCTTTACGGGCAGAATCGCGATCGCGGGGCCAACTCCCGGGTATCTGCTCGTGACTATCGCCGTAAGCTCGCCGTCCGCCTCAAGGACATTCAAAGGGGCCCCGGCGGGCTCGTTCGGGTGCACGTTGACTCGGAGCGTGTGGCCCCTTCCGGTCTGGGTAGTGGCGCGGTTAGTGGCGCCTATGACCTTCCACTCTATGTTCCGAAGGGCATTGGTGGCGTTTTGCTGGGACCCGCCGGGGGCGGCTCTCGCCCTTAGGGATGTCAGGCCCGAGCTTCCTCGCGGGGTGTCGCGCCCATGCCATTCTATAAACAGCTGGACGACGGGCGTTTGCCATATCGCGAAAACGGAGTCCGGAAAGTCCTCCGCGCTTTGTATGACCTGGGCATCCCTGTACGTGGGACTGTTCGCCGGCGCGTCGGGGCTTTGGTCCCAGCCGTTCATCGAAAGGCTGCCCTTTTCGAAAATGCCGGACGGAAGGGCGAAGGGCCTTTCAAGCGGCGCGCCCCATTTCCGGTCCTCGCCTGTTATCCTGGGATCGTCGTTGCCTTTGAAGGTTATGTACTTTAATTTGTCCGGGCTAAGCCAGACCGCGTGCAGCGTTACGTCCCCGGTTTGCCTGCCGGAGCCGGGATAGGCGGCTCCGGGCATGAAGACGAGGCCGGAGTCCCTGTCGAGGCTCCAGCCCGCGAAAACCGAGTTAACGGAGGTTCCGCCCGAGGCGTCCTGGTTTACGGCGCCGTCGAGCTTTGGCAGCGAGATGCGCCCGGTTGAGCCCACCGGCATCGGATCCTGGGCCCTGTCCGCGTAAGTGACAAAGGAAACGATGATTGCGGGCCTCGGCCCTTTGTCGTCGCCGCAGGAGATCGCGGCGCCGGCGGCAAGCGCGGCCAGCGCGACTAGGGGAAAAATCCGCGTCGAAGAACTGAAAAGACGTTTTGGGCTAAGCATAATCCCTCCTTATACAAGCACGGATGAAACGCGCCTCGTTAGGAAAGCGCGCGTATAATCTGATCTTCGTTCATCCTATCTCCATTGTCAAGAATTCCAAAAGCCTCCTCAATCCCCCCCAAAGACGCGCGCCGCGCCGCTTGCCGGCCTTGGATTTTCGCGCTAGTATCGGGGGCGAATGGAAAAATTCGCCGACGAGGTTGTTATCGAGGTTTGCTCCGGTTCAGGCGGCAATGGCTGCGTTGCCTTTCGCAGGGAAAAGTACGTCCCCATGGGCGGGCCTTCCGGCGGGGACGGCGGCAGGGGCGGGGACGTGGTGTTCACGGTGCGGCGCAACCTGCGCACCCTCGCGCATTTGCGGGGCCGCAGCGCCTTCAAGGCCGAAAACGGGCGCGACGGCGAGGGCTCCTGCCGAAACGGCCGCGGCGGCGCCGATCTCGTTATCCCCATCCCGCCGGGAGTCATGCTCAGCGACGCGCAGAGCGGAAGGCTCGTGCGGGATTTTTCGCGCGGGGCGCAGGCCGACTATGTTTTCGCCAAGGGCGGGAACGGCGGCTGGGGAAACGCGCGCTTCAAATCTTCCATTAACCAGGCGCCGCGCAGGGCCTTGCCCGGCCAGTCCGGCAAGGGCGCGCTCCTTAAGGTGGAGCTGCGCGTCATAGCCGACATCGGGCTTGTGGGCTTTCCCAACGCCGGAAAGTCGAGCCTCTTGGACCGCTTTACCAACGCGCGCCCCAAAATCGCGCCCTATCCCTTTACCACCAAGATTCCCAACCTGGGCGTTCTTTCCGTCGCGCGAGCCGCTGACGGCGAGGGCAGGGACGTGGTGATAGCCGACATCCCCGGCCTTATCGAGGGCGCCTCCGCGGGCGCCGGCCTGGGCCTGCGCTTTCTCAAGCATATATCGCGGGCCGCGGCGCTGGCCTTTTTGATCGACCTTTCCGACGATGGCTACCTTGGCGCCTTCGACGCGCTGTTGGCCGAGCTTTCCGCCTTTTCGCCCGAGCTCGCCCGGAAAAGGCGCATCGTCCTGGGGACGAAGACCGATCTGCCTGAAACCGAGGGCCGGCTCGCGCTCCTTGGCGAAAGGCTTTCAGGCGAAAGCGTTTTCGGCCTGTCGGTTTTTTCCGGCGACGGCGTCGAAAGGCTCGCGCAGGACTTTTTGCGCCTTGCCGAGGAAGGCGACGCAGGCGCGCCCGATCTTGAAATCGAGGGCGAGGACGAGGCCTTGGAGGAAGGGGAGTGAGGCTCGCGATCATGGGCGGCAGCTTCAACCCCATTCACGTGGGGCATCTTGCCGTGGCGGACGCGGCGCTCTGCGAGCTTGGCTACGACCGGGTGGCGCTGGTGCCGGCGAACCGCTCGCCCTTTAAGCCGGAGGCGCGCGCCGAGGAAAGCGCCCGCGCGCGCCTGGAAATGATAGCCGCCTCGATAGCCGGGGATCCGCGCCTCGCGCTTGACGACTGCGAGATTCGGCGCGGCGGCGCCTCCTATACCGTGGACACGCTTTCCGACATGATCCGCCGCTACGCGCCTGAGGGAAAGCCGGCGTTGATCATAGGCGAGGATTTGGCGGCCGGCTTT
>Ga0131853_10027741_pt1 | contig 10152 bp, 5 predicted proteins | sample TergutLab28metaG_FD_92764 | JGI IMG/M metagenome (GOLD analysis project Ga0131853, IMG submission 92764) | Labiotermes labralis P1 segment gut microbial communities from Petit-Saut dam, French Guiana - Lab288 P1 (version 2) (version 2) | ecosystem: Host-associated > Arthropoda: Insects >... | reverse complement strand
CAGGGGGGGGGGCCCCCCCCCCCCCCCCCCCAATCAGGGGAGTCTCGCCCGCTTCTTGCTTAACTGGGTCCTGCGCAGTTGCCCCAATCCTTGGAGCCTCTGTGCAGGAACCCTTATCAGAGTCCCCAGATGCGGAGCTCTCCATATCCTTGAAGTTTTCATTCGTGCGCTCCATTTCGGTCCCACAAGTAATGGGGAAATATGTGGTCCACCAAGTAGAAACCCCATATTGGTAAGGCTGAAATTACCCCTGGGAGGTTGCCTGGTATCCCATGGGGTGCTGTTTGGGACAGACTCACCCACTGCCATTCATCCCATAGGCACAGCACTCACACCGTAGGATTGGGGATTTTTTTTCAAGGTTTACTCCTTTAGATCCACTGTGTTCTGCATAACAGGGTCACCTCTCGTAGGATATGGCTTTTCGCCATGCACAGATGGTCTTATGTGTTGAGAGGCTATAGAATGCATCTATCACCCCTGGGGAATAGCTGAAGCCCCTCCAAAGTGTTACCTATGTCAGTCTATTGAAACACGGCGGCCCTGGAAACGGCCCGGCCGACTCCCCTTGACCCCATCGTACAGGTATGCACCGCATAATGACGTTTTGGTCAAGGACAGACCGTATATTTGACAGTGGTCCCATAAGATTATAATATTATAATATAATACCATTGTGTTACAATTGCTTATAGTATTCAGTACAGTAAAATGCTGTGCAGGTTTGTAGCCTAGGAGCAGTAGGCTATACCATATAGCCTATGTGTGTAATAGGCTATACTGTACTATCTAGGTTTGTGTAAGTACACATTCGCACAATGACGAAATCGCCTAACGATGCCTTTCTCAGAACGTATCCCCTTCATTAAGCGATGCATAGCTGTATTCTCATTTTGCAGTAGATCTCTTTTGTGTTTGATGTTTTGTATTGAATGGTCCTCCTAGCAATGACCTAGTAAAATCTCATAAGGTATATAGACTCAGTCGTCCTTGGTAAATGTTACTCATGCAGAGTACTTATTTGTGGATACTTGGATAATACAGTATTACCATTTTTAACTGTTATTATTCAATTCCTGTATTTTTCTTCCAAACTCATTTCTGGAGTTTCCAACATTTTTAAAATATACAAATGTGATAATCAGTGTAGCCCAGTTAATGCTTTCTCAGTATTGTCTTTGGATTGTGCAAGCAAAATGCAATCCGTGGCGAATGTCAGGTGAGAGAGATTTCTTGTTTCTTTGAAATCTGAATTCCCGAAGTTTTGTGATGTTCTGTAACTCACTGTCCCTGTTTGGTATGTGTGTTACATAGAACCAGGAATATTCTTGAGGTCAGAATATATTACATGTATATAAATTTGAAGTGCAATGCATTAAAATATTGCAGTGTGGCATTGTTTCTTATTTCAGTTGAGAATGAGTCCCATTGTGATTTTGTGAAGCTGCGTGAAATGTTGATCAGAACGAACATGGAAGACATGCGAGAAAAAACACACATGCGACATTATGAACTCTATCGCAAGAAACGTTTGGAACAGGTAACGCATGAATGTGTGTTTAATGAAATAGTTACGCTGGTTTTTTGAGTGAATAAGTAACTTTTTTCCATTTAAGTGATTTTAAGCTTGAGCATTGATTTATGTTTATTATTGGTCCTGTTTTGGAGGTCTGCTGCACATGAGTGTAGACTGTCCTGTTACAATTTAGGAAGAATTTACTGTATCCATGTTCAGGGTGAAATTACATGTAGTCCAGCTCACTCTGGGAGCCAGGATAGTGTAGTCAATATAAGGACTTGCTATGGGCTGGATGGTCTGGGGATTGAATTTTGGTGGGGGTGAGTTTTGTCACCTGTCCAGACCAGCTCTGAGGCCCACCCAGCCTACTATACAGTGGGTTCCATGTCTTTCCTGGGGATAAAGCGGCCAGTGCATGGTGTTGACCACCCACCCCCATCTAGTGCCAAGGTTAAAGAAAGAGTAGAGCTGTACCTCTACTCCCCCTCTGGGCTTTCATTTCCTGTTCTAGGGTGAACTTTACCTTTGCCTTTTACCAGTTTACTTCTGCCAGACTTGTGGGAGAGGGAGAAGCTGTTAATTGGTTTCAGCCAGTAGTATTGCTGTATCTTGACGAATGTCGTCATTTCACTTTGATTGAATTATTTTACTAAATCTAATTGCTTGGTCAGTAAAGAGAGATGATAGCTAGTGGGAGAAGGATTTTGCTCTGCAGAATTCCAGACTGGTTCTAGAGCGTACCCAGCCTCCTGTCAAATGGATACTGGGAGAACAGCTCTGGTGTGAAGGTGACAGCTGACCTCTGTTTGTCTTTGAGGTTCAGAATGTGTGGAGCTCTACTTCCATGCCAAGTTTACACCTGTACTGCATTGTGCTTAGCCACAGAGATAAGTGTAGCTTTTTGCTGAGTGTGAACTTTGGCATGTTGTCAGATGGGATTTAGTGATGTGGATGCAGAAAACAAGCCAGTTAGCTTCCAGCAAACATTTGAGGCAAAGCGAAGCAACCATCTTCAGGAACTTCAGCAGAAGGAGGATGAAATGAGACAGATGTTTGTGGTTCGTGTCAAGGAGAAGGAAGCAGAGCTAAAGGAAGCAGAGAAAGAGGTATGGTAACTGGTAATCTCTATTTCATATATAATTATACAATATTTTTTGCTACATGTTTTGGGTGGCCAACCACCATCTTCAGGGAGTAACACCGATATTTAAAACCTGTTAAAATATGTTACATGTGTAGTGATGAAATTCATTGTATTGTAGTAATGTCACAGCCTTGTTAGGATGTAAAATACGTCAAGATGTATATGTTGTTAAAATTCTTAATACTAATACAGTGTTCTGCGTTTGACAGTGCCCCATTACCGTTTAGTGCATATTTTCTTAGTTATAATGTACGACACATTTGCAATAACAAAAATACCGTATCATAGGGATATCCGAGCTCTGTTCGTTTGGAGTAGAATATGATAGTTACAGTGGTGTGCGCATGGTTTAAGTTCCAATTGTTAGATAAATTGCTGTGTATTTCGTGATGGCATATGAACAACTATTAATTTTTGTAAATCATTAATGGATTTGGTCTTTTGTGTAACGTGTATTGCGTATGGTACGGGGGGCAAACGTACACGTGAACTGATGTTTTATGGAGCAGTCCGTTTGTGTCTGGTTACTTGCTGGATCACTGGCATTTCTTTTATCACTGATTGATGTGTTACAGTATGTGGTCAGTGGCTGATACATTCTTTGTCCACAGATTCAAAATATTTTAGTGGAAATGGGGAAAAATGTGGAGAGGAAACAAAGAGTAGCACATGCTTTTATGTGGATAGCAATTTCAAGATGGAGGGGAAGATGTTACAAACAGTGAAAGATTCAGCCATCTAGTAACTTTAAAAGCTGATCAAAATGTGGGAAACATGGGTGGAATGGTGACGAATAATGATGTGGTGTATGTCCCTAGCTGGCGTTAATAGCATTGGATCCTAGGTGTTTCTTTGTCAGTGTAGGACTGTCATGTGACTTTTCCCACACAGCACATGTAACTGACTACTTTCCTCATGTCTTTCCTTCTTAACTGTATGAATGCGCACAGCCAGTACACTTCCTGCCTACTTCATACTGTACACTATAGCAATACCACAAGGGGCTTAACTACTCAAATTATTACATGCTAGCACCCCCATGTAAGAATCTTCTGAAATAGCCCCAGTAGACAGAGTCAAGTATTTCATTAATAACAACAGTTTTTGTAATAATTTTTGTATGTATCAAGTATCTGAGTGGATGTATTTAATAATGTAAGGATTTTCGTATGGTTATATTGAAGTCAGTTTCAGCATTTGTTTTCAGTAAGTGTGTATAATAACCTCTGTCAAACTATATTTCAGAGTGCAGTGGTGTGTGTGGGTGACTAGATAAAAGGCAACGAGAAGCTAATAGAGCTAATTCATCTCTGAGTATCCTGCACTCTGTTATTTGACATGCCGTGTCATCAGAATGCTGTATTGCATTTATTGAACTTCATTTTATATCAATAATTCTATTTTATCAGTGGTTGGCTTAGCATGATATGGAATAAATTTCACTCACGTGACATGAATGTGTCCACATTTTAATTATGTAGATGTGTGTGGTTCTTTGTTTATTGTATGCAGTTGCTCACCGTTAGTTGCTTTAGTGTGATTTTGTTACTGGCTTTTATTACATGAGTGCAGTTGTACTTTAGTGTGATGATGCAAGTTACCAATTTATCATAAAGTAGTGAGTTCATCATTAACATGTAGAATGAGAAGAAGATGAATGTGCTTGTTTATTGGAAACAAAACTTGGATCTGTAAAACACTAGATACAGGGAAGTCAATGTGAAAAGTGTCAGAAGGATGTGGCATTGGGTATCTTATTCTTGGTGCCTGGAAGAGGAAAAGAAGCGAAATTAAAAGTGGTGATATGCCAGTACTTCAAGTATAGGTGTCAAAGGAAGGTGATGAAAAGATGTGAACATGAAAAGTCAAGCAAAACTCACTGTTGGGTTTATGTCACAGAAGAGATGAAAGGCAAACTAATAACTGGAATTCTTCTTCCACAAAAATTACAGATTTTTGAGGCGTTAAATGAAGGAAAATCAGACTTACAGGTAGTGTGTGTTGGATAGATGGCTGGAGAAAGATGTTTTGGTTTGAGGCACCTCAGTATCTATGGAGAAAAATTATTTGCAGATTCAGAATTATTTTTTAAATGTCACCTTCACTAAGGTTTGTTACTTCAACAGCTCCTCAGTTGTGACAGAACTGGCTTTAATATTACAATTCTTTGGTAAAACAGATCTTGCTTGCCATGAAGAAAAATCACTTCCTGGTTATAAAAGGAACAAAGAATGGGAGAGTATTGTTGTCTGCTGTAGTGCCTGAGGTAACCGTAAACTAAAACTTGCTTTGTTGGAGAGTCAAATGAACCTTGTGCCTTCGAAATATAGATGTATTAGAGTGTTCAGTTTGGTGTAGTGGACAAAAAGATGTGTGTTACAACTCAGAAACTGAACAGGATTGTTGTTTTGCTGACGTAGAAGGGTTTTTTAAAATAAAAACATTGTAAAGGAAATACGTTGTGGTCTTCACTTCTCCTGGGACGTAGCACAGTGTTGATTGGCGGTTAGTTATCAAAGTTTCGGGACAGCCTGTCGGGTCCATCATCAAGGGGCAAGCAGTTGAAGAAGCCTTTGAAGATGGTACTGATAGGCTGTCCCAAATATCTGTAACTAACCACCAATCAACACTGAGCTATATCCGGGTGTATTGATGACGTCATTTATACTGCCACAGAGGCCTGAAATCACAAAAGCTGTCACTGTTGATATGCCCTTTGTCCTGAAGAAAAACCTAAAGTGTCAATTTTTGGACCAAGTTGTCATCGAACAGTGACAAAACGATATTTACAAAGACTATTTCAGTCACTTATGTTGTAGAAGTTATTGATGAAGGAGGGGAAATGCGAAATGAACATAAAATGTGTTTGTTGGATGACACAAACTTGGGAGGAAATCAAGCAACTATCACCGGCGTGACGATGGTGAAGGCTATTTGGAGAAGAAGAAAAATTTTTAGAGCAACTGTCAAAGGAAATACTGGAAGAAAATTGTGGAGAAATTATTTCATAATTACAACTTGTACTACTATGTGAAAATGAATATTGTTGATGGAAGAATAGATGAATAATGACAAACAACTACAGGTGACTGGGCAGTGACATAATGGATCTTATTGATCATTAGGAGCAGTGAAATTTGATGGAGTGAGTCATAGTGGCTGATTAAAGGCTGTTGGGACAGAACTTGCTTATGCTGAATGGCTGAGGCAGGTGAACACTGCAGGTACCACTTTTCAGACACAGTTGTGAAGGAGGGAGGGCACCTCAGAAATAAACACTCTTACTCATCTCCTCAGAGACTGAACTGTCATTTACAAACATATGTTGTGTTAAATACTGTTTCGTTTGTAAGATATTTTTGTTTGATGGTTTACTGTATTTTCTTAATAATTTATTGTATAAATATGCATTATGTTCAGTGTATAGTCTTGCAGGTTATTAGTTTTTGCACTGGCATAGTTGAATTTTCTGTTCTATGTGGTAATGTGACATGGTGTCACTGTGTGCTCAGTTTCCAGTGTTTTGAGTCGCATTGGTCACGTCATCAAGGGTTGAAGTAGCCAAGTACCTTGAACATGTGGCATTTAGATTGTTTTGAAACGTTAGGAACTGGTTACCCAGTGATGCAGTATCGTATCCCAGAAAAACAAAACCTCGCTTACAGTGCTTTTCATTAGTCCCATGTTTCCAGTTATCTGATAGTCCTTCAGTGCTGTTCAGGTTGCATAATTGGGACTGCTGTATGTTATTGCAGAACACACGGAGTAGTAAACACATGCTTACATGGTGCCTAATGTGGGTAATTGCATTCATATTTTGAATGCTTTTTAACTGATGAGTGTCTGTTTTTCAACAGCTTCATACTAAATTTGATAAACTGAAGAAGGACCATACTGAGGAGAAGAAGAAGTTGGAAGAATCTCGCAAGAAGCTAGAAGACGAAATCATAGAATTTAACCGCAGAAAGCAGCAGCTGCAGCAGCAGCAGCAGCAAATGTCCAGCAGTCATCACACACTGACTCTTGGAAAAAGCAAGAAAAAGTAGATGATTTAATGCTTCTTTGTTGTAATTTTCTTGGTATTTAATTATCATTGCCAGTGTTCTTTATGCACTGCCCTTTTTTTTTGTGACATACAGTATTTCATTGAAACATAACTTTGTAGATATGTCTTCTGGGATGTGACACCTTGTTCACTGGTAAAGAGCACCTCAGAAACCTCAGTTAGTTCCTGTGATAGACACATTATCACTGTCTGAAAGACTTGAATCTTCATCAACACTACTGTGAGAGCTCAAATCTCGCAAAATATGTCTCGTCAGACGGTTCCGTATGTGCACACTTGACACCTAGACTACTGTGTCAAATGTCACGATGTAGTAACTGTCACTCCTCTCTTTTCTGCCTTGTGTCACAGGTGATGCCTTCACTCAAAACTGGTATTATGATATGTTATGCTAGTTTACTTCATTCCCCTAATTGAAGTCTGTAATGGAGCGTACTTTAAAATAAGTGATTATTACTTCATTATATTTTCCAGTTAGTATGTAGGTTTAACATTTAACGTTGAATGATCAGTACATTTCACAGTCCAGGGGTAAATAAATGAATAAATAAATAATTAAAAGTAAATAATTATAATGCCACTGGGCTTGTTTGACCTGTTGATTGTAGTACAAGAAAACACTAGTGGATGTAATAATTATTAAAGTATTCAGTTGATTTTGTTTTGTAATCTGCAGAGTTGCCATATGTCTGAATTGTATAGTTAGGAGTCAGGAGGACTATGACTGACCAAGAAACAGGTATGTCCATGTGTATGGTAGTAATAAAAGTCATTAAGCATACAACAAGGGTTTTTTGAATTACCTGACACAGCTATCAGCATGGGGAGGTTTTATGGATGTAGTTGCTGCTGAGTTTCAGATATAGCTATAAAAAATTTGTTTAAATCAAGTACCATGAATACTGGGAAGCTAAGCATTGGTATATTATCATGCAAGCTGCAGGTAATTTTGTGTGATTCTTGATATACCATACTTTTTGAAACCAGGCAGACTGGGATAATAGTAATGCACTACACTAGTATTCACAGGGTTTCCAGTTTGAATCTTGTTAGTAATACTGGCTGTTCTGAATGTGGTGTTTTCATGATCTTTTTCAGTTTCTTCTGGTAAATGTCAGAGTAGTATCTTGTTAGTGCTGCCACCACTTTCAGATCCTAGCCACTGTGTCATTTACCAGCCATCTTGCCAGCTGAGGCTGGTCTGAGATGCCACTTTTACCTTAAAACCACCTACCTTTATTTGTAGTATTTTGCCCTTTTGCCCTTAACCAGCATGTAATGATAATTCCCACCCAAGTTCATTAAGCTATAGGGATGTAGATTATTGAAACTGTGTTATAGGGTGAGCCACATTTATTGACATTATTATAAAAAGCCATTGAATTTTCAAACCTTAAACATTATGAAGTTTTTTGATTCTGTTAAGGTACACAAGTTGCGCAGTTGCAAAGAATTTTGCTGCATTACACCAATGTTTTGTGTGCCGAAATAGCATAGTCAGTGTAGCAATTTGCCATGGGGCTGGACAGTCTGGGGAACAAATCCTGGTTGGGTCAAGATTTTTCACGCCAGTCCTGACTGGCCCTGGGTCCCACCCGGTCTGCTATAAAATGGGTACCAGGTCTCTTTCCTGGGGTTAGAGGGGCCGGGGTATGGCGTTGACCACCCACCACCATCTAGTGCCATGGTTAAAGAAAGGGTAGAGCTATACCTCTGCTCCCCCTCTGTGCCATCATGGAAAGTTATAGGGTGAACTTCATCTATCTCAGTTCTTTATTGTTCAAGAAATTGTGTGTGTGTGTGTTTGTGTAAATAAATAATATGCATTAGTATATGATTGTATGCCATGTAATTCTCATGTAATTTCCACCTAATGATGTAGTTTCCCTGTACTTATAACAGGTGGTACTTCTGTGTTTAAAATTGCCATTTCAAGGATAAAGATGCAACTTGATACGTAGCTTTAATGTAGAACAGATGAGAATTGGGAAGGAAGGGGCAGTAGTATGAGAGGGGAAAGGAAGATGAGAGAGGGATGAACAAATGATTACTCATTGAATTTCAGTAGGCCTGTTTCAGTAGTAAATTTCTTTAACCCTTGGATATCCAATCTAGTGGAGAGGAAGATTAAGTCACAATAGCTGATAAGTTGTTTGTTGTGGTCAGCTTCCTTGCTTATGGCCTAGTCTATAGATGTGCAGTTAGGATGCCAAATAACTGAACGTAGGCGATGTTTTAGCACAGAAACAACACATATGTAGTTTAATCTTGATAGACATTGAGGAGGTAAGTCTTAAAAACATTTTGAGGCCTATATGTTTGTTGGAAGCTACTGCCACTTGACAGACTTTGACCGGCATCATGTAGGCTCATTGAGGTTGAGGTTGGCCTAAGGCAATGTCCTGTGTGCTGGCATTCAGCTTCCAGCATCCACTCACTTGCATGTGTTTGTTGTTGGTGTGTCCTGCATGTCAGCACATGGCCAGTAGCTTGGTGGCATCGTTGAAAGTACACGCTCTGTCTTTGCTGGAGAATAATGCATAAAGTTTGATAAATGGTGTAAAGAGTTTAAGCAAACATGATGTACTAAAGAGCTGATATCAGAAACTTCGGGAATGACAACCACTTTTATTGCAAACTTGGTGACAAATGTTCGATATTCCTTATTGCTGCTTCTCACTGTAGTGACTAGGAAGACATGGGTGAACAAGCTTGGTTGCTGCTTCATACCAAAATGTCCGTTTTAAATGCATGGATGCTACATGCTGCAATGCAGAACAGTCCGATTTATGAGCATGTGTTTGCACAAGGGAGCGTGAGGAATCACGTGCATGTTGGATTCAGGAATGAAAACTTACTGTCACTTCATAATTGTAGTTCTGTGGGCTAAATTATTGGTTCCCAAAAAGTACAGTACATTGTTACATGAATGCAAAATAAGTTATGACACACGCAGTTCAGAATTGCTGTCCAATAATTTGTGTCATATCGGTTTCTCTTTGTAGGTCGGAAGGGCTGGCTGGTTAATATGACTGATGACTTTCACTGTCCGTCATGATACCACATTGAGACAAAATTGTACGTACTTTGAAATTGTACATTGTTGAATGGCACACTACATCAGTGGCCAGTAGTGAAGTTCCCCACTTGAAACTGTACCACAGTGGTGAAGGTAATGTGGAAGTCTATTGACTTTACCAATAATTGATGTTATATTCATTAATTATTAATTGTGTGCTTGTGGAACTGCTTTGGAAGCTTCTTGGTGTACTTGCCATTCTTTGTGCATGGTGCATTTACGTTCATCACACTTCATGGGCCATGAATCGTTTGTCCAGCAACTTGCACTGTTCTGGCTCCATTTGGCATATAAGAATTCCCATGCTGATATCAATTTTGTGTGTGTGTGTGTGTGTGTGTGTG
>Ga0131853_10027740_pt1 | contig 10152 bp, 12 predicted proteins | sample TergutLab28metaG_FD_92764 | JGI IMG/M metagenome (GOLD analysis project Ga0131853, IMG submission 92764) | Labiotermes labralis P1 segment gut microbial communities from Petit-Saut dam, French Guiana - Lab288 P1 (version 2) (version 2) | ecosystem: Host-associated > Arthropoda: Insects >... | reverse complement strand
CTGGTGGTGCACTGATGACAGTTCCTTGTCTGGCATGTAAGTTGCATTCTCCTTGCACTCTGCTACTGCAAAATCCTGGCATTCTGTATGCACATAGTACTCACAAACTGGAAAAACAAAGAGTTCATGAGTTGTTAATTTGTGGGAAAGTAACTACAAAAATGAACAAGGCAGATTTACATTATTTATTAAAAGCACCAATCATTGACGAGGTACATTTTGGGTTTCTGTAAGATAAAACATGGATCACTCCATTAGTTATGCCAAAATTTTTACTGCAGGTGAAAAAAATGTGCAAGGCAGGAAATGGAGTAATGGTTCCTATTTTGTATATGTTGAGGAGTGCAAGCACATTTCCTGCATAGACATCAATGCACTGGAGACATCATTCAAAGATGGAAGTTCGTGAAGTGAAACACTTGTTTGTGAAAATATCAGTTTTCAGTGGCAGAAATGCACAGGAGTGTCATGTGGACCTACACAAGACATGGGGTGAATGCAGACATTCAAAAATGGAAGAGATCAACTGCTGACATGCACTGCAGTAGATGTTCTGTATCTGTTCACACAGCACATGTCAATGGCCATAACTGAATATTGCATTAAAGAATGCATGCACTAAGCTATAAAGAAATTAGATGAGCATACAGGGGTTTCTGGGTCAACAATGTTCCAAGATTTACAATGTTTAAGAATGCACAGAATTGCTAATTAGTGGGTGCCACATCATTTAAATATGTTGCAACAGTGGATGTGCTATGTGACATGTTGTATTTATCTGGAACTATACTGTCACAAAAGGAACAAGATGTAAAACTGGATAACTGCAAGGGCCTAAAAACAGGAACTAAATATAGTCCTCCAAAAGGAATCATCCACAGGCACAACAAGAAGACAAGGTTTGGCAAAATCCATTACCCATGAAGCTGATGATAATTTTGCATGTTATTCTGTGTCATCCCACTCCGTGGGGTCAAACTGTGAATGCAAAGTGTTACAAGTCATTTCTGCAGTACCACCTACATCATACATTTAGGGAAAAGCCTCCAGAACTGGTTGAAAGTGACATAATCCTTCATAATAATGCTATGGCCCATTCAGTATACACTGATAAAAGTGTTCTCTGGCACTGCAGATGAGAAATGCTAAAATAAACCCCCCATTCTCACAACTTCTGTGCATGTGACTACAATCTGATTCCCAAACTGAAGCAATCTTTGCACAGGAAATGAAATGCAAACAGACGGGACATTTCAACAGCTGTTCAGCATGAGGTGGCATGGATTAGCACATCTGTTGAATATGATGGTATTCTCTGCCTTCTCCATTGTTGGCAATGAACTACAGACAACCCAGAGGAAATCCAATGTTCCCACAACACTCATGTTGAGGATTCAGGTCTTGCAGGATTGTTACACAAAGTACCAGTTCTAAATATTGGGATCAAGGTGAGTTGGTTGGGCCATACCCGTGGCCAGGTGTCAGCAGGGGTGATAGTGCTGGCCTAAGCCAGGCTCTTAGATATTCTTCAGGGGTGACAGATGCAAATAAACATAACATCTCTCCCCCTAAGACCATCTGTGCATGGTGAAGAGCCACATCCTATGAGAGGTGACCCTGTTTGTGCAGAACACAGCGGATCTAAAGGAGGAACCTTGAAAAAACTCCACAATCCTACGGTGTGAGCGCCGTGCCTTTGGGATGAATGGCAATGGGTTGGTCTGTCAAGAACAGCGCACTCTGGGATACCAGGTGACCTTCCAGATGTACTTAACCTTACCAAGTATGGAGGGTCTGGTTGGTGGACCTAATATTTCCCCTGTAAAAGTGGTATCGGGATTGATAACAAAGAGGAAAAATCAGAACCTATGGACAGCTCCTCAGCAGGGAACTCCAGTAAGGATTCTAAGGAGGGTTCTAATCAGGGGGAACTCTGGTGTTTGGACGCTCTGCAAGGGGCAACCGAGTAGGATCCATGTATGCAAGGGGTAAGCGGACTCCCATTACTTTGGAGGAAAACTTGTTCCCTAAAGTCTAAGCTCGAAGAATTGTGAGGGGCTGACAGAGAAGGTTGGCAGCCTTGGTCCCCAGAGCCTTAGAGACAATCACAGTGGTGCTGCTAAGAAGTGAGCAAGGAAGGCCAGGCTTGCTGAGGCCCCAACCAAGGGACTCTACCAGCAGCCAATCTCAGCCACCTCAAAGCAGCCAGTCACAAATTCTGCAGAAATCCAGAACATCTGGGACCCATCAGAGGTCGTCTGGAGGCGGGTAAGCAAAGAGGCTCAAGCAAGTTGGGCAACCGAGCTATGCCAGAGCTGCTTGGGAGGGGATTCAGATGGCTATTGTGTGTGAAGGCTATCTGGGGGTCCATGTCTCCAGGGAAAACTTCATAGACATCCAGCGAGTGATTCGTGGGCTTGTGGATGAGCTCCCTGAAGAGGGGTTCACCCCCAGGCTCACTGATACCTACTGGATCAAAGGGGCTGCCACTGTGGTTTGCCAAGATGAAGAAACCAAGGACAGGCTGGCTGGCAAGGTACCAACCCTGACAGCTTTGGAGGGTTCTAGGCTCAAGATGATGGGCGTGGATGCCCTCCCCCCTTATAAAAGAGTGGTGGCCAGGTTACTGGCCCTGTGGAGGATACAAAGCGCCATTTTCGTCAGCTTTGTACACTGAACCAGGGACTGGACACCAGCCATTGGAAGGTCTACGAGTGCAAGGTGGAACTCAATGGGGTCTGCCTTGTGCTCAATATCGACAAAACATCCATCACCGCGCTGGAGAGGATGGGATGAAGACCTTGCAGTGGCATGGGACAGGTGATCTTCTCCCTTCTGGGTGTTAAACCAGAAGGGAAAAAATAGGAAGAGACAGAGCAGAAGGAGGAGGAGGAGGCTGAACATGACATGGTGAGTACCATTTCATTCATTCAAGCCAACCTGCAGCAAAGCAGAGCTACTTCTAGAATTTTGACTAGAACAGCAGGCACTAAAGGAATAGACATGGCACTAATACAGAGACCATGGTACTGCAAGGACTGCATTAGGGGCCTGAATATTCCAGAATATACCATTCTCCACAGGTGGAATAGATAGACCTAGGGCTTGTATCCTTGCGAGGAACACTGGATGCTACCAGGATTCTCTGGGAGGGACCTAGTAGCAATTCTAATAAATTTCAATGATGATGGGGTGGAAAGATGGTTGGTTGTCTGTTCTGATTATTTGTCCTATGATTCTGAGGATCCTCCCCTGTCAAAGGAATTTGAGGAACTTGTGTTTTATTGTGAGACTGAAAACCTCCACTTGGACATAGGATGCAACTCCAATGCACATCATACTGTACGGGGCAGCACCAACTGTAATGACAGAAGGGTGGCTCTGGTGGAATTTCTAAATTCCATGAGTCTAGAGATTCTAAATCAGGGCAATGATCCCACCTTTTGTAGTGGCCATAGGCTAGAGGTGATTGATATTACTCTGGGATCCTTTGGGCTTCTACGAAGTGTTAAAAGCTGAGAGGTTTCATCTCAGCCCTCCCTGTTGGACCACAGACACATTATGTTTATTCTGGCTCTGTACCAGTACACCTGATCAGGAACCCTAGGAGCACCAAATGGGACTCCTTTCAAGAGGGCCTGAGGGTCAGACTAGAGAGGGGCCCTGGGATGAGCATTAAAGTTAAGGATGGATTGCAATTATTTGGGTTCAGCAGGCCCTAACCTTAGCCTATGAGGATAACTGTCCTCTCAGACCTGTTAAAACAGGCAAATACTCTCTGAAGTGGACATCGGAGCTGGAGTCCCTCAGAAAAGGAGTAAGACAGCTCTTTAATATGTGGCGGACAGATAAGAACCCACAAAGTTGGGAACTCTATAGCAAGACTCAGCGGAGATGTAGGAAGGAAGTAATGAAGGCTTCTAAAGATGCATGGAGGACTTTCTGTAGTTCCACCTATGAACTACCTATGACAACTAGGTTACACAGGGCAGTCTTCTAGGGACCCTAAGATCAAGCTGGGATCTTTGGTGGATCCTTCGGGGAGGCATAAGCAATCCGAAGGGGAAACCCTAGAGCACTTCCTTGCTACTCACTTTCCTAACTCAGTGGTTACAGAGGAGGAGGCAGCCAATGTAGCTGCCCACTGTGCCAAATGTTTGGACTGGTGGGTAGCTGCCAGGGTTGTCACTTATACGAGAGTGGAATGGGCAATTGATTCTTGCGCACCATACAAAAGTCCAGGAATGGCTGGGATATTCCCAGCCCTGTTGCAAGAGGGACAGATGAATCGGGTCCCATACCTGGTCAAAATGTTTCATGCCTGCCTGGCGACTGGCTGCATTCCAGCCATATGGCGCCAGGTTAAGGAAGCATTCATATCTAAGCCCGGTAGGAACTCCTAAAGCGGACCAAGAGACTTCAGACCTATCAGTCTCACATCGTTCTTATGTAAGACCATGGAGACGCTGGTAGATAGATTTTTGAGGGATGAGATTTTTGCCTTTATGCCATTACATCCCAATCAACATGCATACCAGGCTGGGAAATCTGTGGAAATAGCCCTTCATCAGCTCTTTGTTCAGGTGGGGAAGGTGCTTGACCAGCAGGAAACAGCTCTGGGTGTTTTCTTAGACAGAGAAGGGGCGTTTAATAACACCTCCTATGACTCCATTTGTGCTGCTCTTTTTAAATGTGGGGTTAACTACACCATTGTACGGTGGATTAGAGCTACCCTGGAAGGCGGTTTGGCTGAGGCAACCCTCAGTAAATCATCTGGGAGCATTGAGGTATCTAGAGGTTGCCCACAGGGAGGTGTTTTATTGCCGTTCCTATGGTGCCTTGTTGTTGATGATTTGATAGCAAGACACAATGTGGGTGGAGTACATACTCAAGGCTATATGGATGGCATTTGTCTTCTAATGGTAAGGAAGTTCCCAAATATGGTAGCAGGGCTCAAACAATGGGCTCTTCATATTGCAGAGACATGGCATGACGAAGTTGGGCCGTTGGTTAATCCTGACAAAACTGGGCTTGTTGTATTCACAAAGAGAAGGAAACTCCCTGGTTTCTTTTTGATGTTACTTTATGTCACCCTATGTCGGCCAAGTATCTCAGTGTAATCCTAGATTCTTGGCTGACATGGAGGGAGCACGTGGATGTTTAAGTAAGGAAAGCTCACAATTTGTTTTGGGCATGTAGGAGGGCCTTTGGTGTGACGTTGGGCCTGAGACCCTGGCTCTATGTCTCTATCATTAGGCCATCCATTATTTTTACATCCTTAGTTCAGTGGCCTGGCTGTCAGATGGCTAGTGCCAAGAAAAGACTAAGCAGAATTCAAAGACTTGCAAGCTTAGGGATAACAGGAGAAATTCGTGTCACTCCTACTGATGCTATAGAGGCACTCACAGGCCTCCCTCCACTGGATCTAGTGATACAGGGTGAGGCGAGATCAGTGGTTCATCGCCTCTGGAGTCTGGGATGTTGGTCCTACCTTCACCCCATTCGAGGACACAGTAGTGTATTGATGCGGCTTCAGCAGGCAGAACTCATCTTTAATATGGGGGTCAATGTTATGAGGCCAGAATTTAAGTTCACACCCAAATATAGGGTTACTATGTTGTCTAGAGAAGAATGGACCAGAGGAACTGGGACTCCTCCTGTAGTTACAGGGTTCATCTGGTTTACAGATGGGTCCAGGATGAAGAAGGGCACCAAGGCTGCAGTCTATGGGCAATCTGTGGGAAGAAGGCTCAGTATTTCTCTAGGAAGGTATGCTACAGTTTTTCAGGCTGTGATATATGCTATCTTGGCCTGTGCTTATGAAATTCAATTGTATGGTAGACCAGAGAAGTATGTGAGTAAATGCTCTGACAGCCAGGCAGCCCTGAAAGCACTCCAGGCCGCCAGAACGTCTCCATTGGTACAACAGTGCCAAAAGGCGTTGAATGATATCTCCACCCAGCATGCTGTGGGGCTGTATTGGGTCCTTGAACATGTTGGTGTACGAGGAAATGAAACTGCTGACAGGCTAGCAAGAGATGGTTCTGTTCAGAAGTTTGTTGGACCTGAGCTGTCCTTGGGGGTCTCTAGAAGAATATGAGAAAGATAAAATGCTGGTTGGCTAACCAGCATTCAGCCAGGTGGCAAGGTCTTGCTAGTATTCAGAGACAGGCTCGGGAATTAACGTCAGGCCCTAGTCTGAGTGCAAACACCAGAATTTTGACCTTTAATAGGACACAATCCAGGGTCATGATTGGCCTCCTTACTGGACATCATACCCAAAGAAGACGTCTTCACTTGATGGGGCTAACTAGTAGTCCCTTATGTAGGAGATGTGGAGTAGAGGATGAAAACTTGGCCCACATTCTCTGTGAGTGTGAGGCTTTGGCTTCACTCAGTCATGTATATCTTGGTTCCTTTTTCTTGGATCCAGAGGATAATGAAATTTTAAGTCCTGGGGTCATCTGAAACTTTAGCAAAGGAACAGGGTTCCCCTGAACTGATATCAGATTATAGGGCACAAAGGGCCCATTAGTTAAGTCCTAGGTGCATCGGGACCATAAGGGCCAAATGCTAATCAGTCAATCAATCAATTCCCAACGTTTCAATGGAATGTAACACCTTCATCTGAATCTTCTTCTAGGAGGCCTCTAGGCCCTAGAGAACAAAGGCAGTATATCCTTCAAATCATCAGGAATGAATAACCCTGCTTTTCACCATAACAACCCCGAAGACTAGATCTACTTTGAAGGCTGTAAACAGCTTTTACAAGTACTTTGTGCTGTACTCACCATTCCATCCACAAATAAATCAACAAAAATATAATTCAAAAACACATGTGTTTTGCTTTCATCATACCACTGGCTCTTGTACATGCACCCATCTGATGGTAACATGTACAAGTACATGACACAAGCTCTCAAACACTCCATGCCACTATTTGTACCAAAAAAATACATGTAGTTTCCATGACTTATACATTGACCTTATCATTTCTAGATATCAACAGCATTACTCCACTAGTAGATACATTTATTACCCATACACATCACCATGCAAAATTCACATTTTGAATTACAGCAATTTATAAACTGTTTTCTTGGAATCAAAGCATTTCACACTGAAGATATGTTTTTATTTTCAGTGACCTTACTAAAACTGCAGAGCTTTACACCTCTATTGCCATACACACACATGAAGATCCTACACTGAACATCACTACTACTATTACCACCTCAGCAGTTTATATATACTGGTATAGTTGAAAAGGAAGAAGTGTCATGATGACATCAGTCCATAACAATCACATCAAGTTTCATAAAAACCAAGCAATTAATATCCGTAATTCTGATTTTCAAAACTGAATCATGGGGCACATGGAAACACATAAAACTTATTACTAACAGGATCTAAAGAAGGATCACTTTTCATCAGAAACCTTAAAATACAACAAACTCCAAAAATATGTACATTCACACCAATAAATGATGCAGTTGTTCCCTCCTAAGTAATCTTACCTACGCAAGGTGTCATCACATCCAAAAATTAAAACACAGCAGCATTCTCATGCACAGAAAAGAGAACTTCAACACTTGATATGAACACCAATATTTTTTTGGAAGCTGATAAAAAAAACTAGAACTGCTGGGAAGTAATCATGTATGCTTCCATGCAATGCTTTGTTCTACATGATGATACCAGAACGAAGTGCACATTAATAACTGTGCACTTCAGTGATCAATTTCTGAACATACCTGTCACTATTGACACCAATTATGTGAAATGTGTCAGAAACAGCAAAAAAAAAAACTTTTTATTAGTATACATATACTACTTAAAAATGAAAGACAGCAAGTAAAGAGGCACACGTATGATAAAACAGGATGATAATTTGTCACAAAGATTCATTATGATCCTTGTTACTACCTACAGACTCTACCAAATTCAAATGTATACAGAAGAGCAGCAGTACACTTCAAGACACGACACCAACATTTGGCTGGAGGGACCAAATGCCAGAAAAAAGGCAGGTGTGAAGCAAAGACCTCAGAAGTTTCAAGTGCAAGTGCAAACCACTGTCCTGCGACATTCAATACCACAACTGGAAGAAAGTGCCCACAGTATTCGTCTTATCTCAAGATTCCATCAGTACCTCAAGCTATACATTTTAAGTGGCAGGACAATTGGTGAATGATACACTGGAAATGATTTAAAAATGGTCATGGACTAATAAAAATAATATTGTACCATTTGCATGAACAGACTGAGGAATACCACAAGAAATGTCTCCCACAGTTGCCAATGTAATGGCTGTAATTCAAACACATATCTAGTGTTACCAATACACCAATTTACCAGGTAGTCATCCACACTAAAGCATACTGCATTTTCCATAACATGCAATTTTGTGTAAACATATACATACATAAACCATTAATATAAACAAACTGAATACCACAATGACAGAACATAAGGGTCCAGTTTAAAAGAATGGGTTAGGCATCAGCCCCACTGTAATACAGTCTTTTCAATAGTTCAGCTGCTAAAGTTCAGTTTAAAGTAATCAGTTCAACAACAAAGGTTTAAATTACATTGTGATTTGAATCCATATGCTTCTTACATCATCATATACTATGTGTTTATGAGGTGTTCTCAAATTTGGGTGGCAAGAGGAAATCTTATTTCTGTAAAAAGTCACCAAATAAAAATATAATATTTATTATTATATAAACTAATAAACATTAATTAATCAAAATGCACAGTACAAACATAACAATATATATATATATATATAGTAGTTCATTTAGTGCACAACAGATATAGTACACCTGTATAAGAGTTTTGTGACAGGTTATAGAAATTTACTGTATTCAATTAACTGTACAGTAACAGACAATATAAAAGGACATCATATGGTACATGCAGTAAACTCATGAGTTATAAAATGATTCTAATTTAACTTAAACACATAAAAATCTGTTTAACTAGCATCCTTTAACGTAAATGTGTGACCCATAAATATACTCGTACATGAAGTACCACCAACATAAAATCTGGTTGAAACTGCATATCAGAACAGATTATTCTGTCAATTAGAAAGTTCTTATTTCAGTTAAAACTGATACAATGTTATCAGTTACCAAACTATGACAGTGAAACATATCTCAATGGGACCAAGCTTAATTGGAACCGTTCTTAGCGACAAATTTTACAGAATGAATATGGAACTGTCTTCTTTACTGTTGGCAGACCCTGTACACACATAAAATATTTTAAATGAACAGAAAAAAGTGTTGTGGTAAGGAATTAAGCATACTTTGTACCAATGTGCAAGTACTCAAAGGCTGATATTTTATGTCTTTTGAGGCTCAAATTCATGGTCTTTCATGTGCAAAGAAGATCTTCCTTCTGTCAGAAAATTTCTCCTTACAAAGTAAGGCATACAAATTTTTGGAACATACATTGAACTAGCCAATGACTACAAAATTTACCAGAAAGTCAAGGAAGATATAATTTTATGAAGAACTTCAAACCTACAAGGACATTTCTGGGATCTAAACAAGACCCAAAATTGTCACTTGTTACAACAGTTGATTTTTTGTTAGTGAGACTTCACCATATATACAGCATTCAAAACAATAAAGAAGATATAAACAAAATTAGTAAGTTACTCTACATGTCACAACTGCTAATGTGTGATTTCTCTTACACTGACCCATGGATTGCAAGAAACAACAATTTTAGTTCCAAGAAGTCTTTTGTGATGTATGGAAGAAATTAGTAACAAGTCAACAATTTCGTTCACACTTGGTAAAAATGCATGCACAATTCAAATACTATCCCTGGACCTCACATATCAGTGAAAATTACAAAACTACTTAACTGTCTCCATGTCTTCAATATTCTACTTCCATTTCATTCATCACTAACACACAAATACATCACAAGAGGAAAATGGTACATACCAGGACTGTTCAAACTTTTTTTTGGGGGGGGGGGGGGGGGGGGGGCACCCGAAAAAAGTGGGGGGGGGGGGGGGAAAAAAAAAAATAAAAAAAAAAAAAAAACCACAAAATATTTTAACATTTGTTTCTTCCCCAGTTTCACTTCTCCCCCCAATCCACCCAAGCCATCAGGAAAAAACCACACACG
>Ga0131853_10027739_pt1 | contig 10152 bp, 3 predicted proteins | sample TergutLab28metaG_FD_92764 | JGI IMG/M metagenome (GOLD analysis project Ga0131853, IMG submission 92764) | Labiotermes labralis P1 segment gut microbial communities from Petit-Saut dam, French Guiana - Lab288 P1 (version 2) (version 2) | ecosystem: Host-associated > Arthropoda: Insects >... | reverse complement strand
TCCCGGGGGTAAAGTGCGGCCGGGGCGTGCTGCTGACCACTCACCCCCTTCTAGTGCCGCGGTCATGGAAGAGTAGCGCTATACCTCTACCCACCCTCTGGGCCACACCGGGCCTGTAACGGGAAATCTTTACCTTTACCTTTACCTTTATATATATATATATATATAATACACACACACAACATTCAACCGCCACACATTGTGCTACAGTTTATAACTGAAACTATGTGATCATATCTGCGTTATTATTTTTGAAACCTAAGAACAAACTGCCCCAGAATGGCCAGTATATAACAGTCGAAGCACATTACAGTACATAAAAGAAGGTAAATAAGTCCCATTACAGGCCCGAGGTGCCCAGAGGGTTCCAGGAAGTTCAGGTTCCCAGATTACGTGACAATGGCCCAGGATGGTGGTAAGGTTGTCAGCCTTACGCACCGGCCGTCTTTACCCCAGGAAATACTCCTGGTACTCATTTCTGTTAGGGGCTGATTCGACCCCAGGACCATAGTGCGAGCGGAAAGATTATGTCAATGAAAAATTCCAATGACACCAGCTGGAATGGAACCAACGACCTTCCGATTTGTAGCACAGCACTTTAACCACTGAGCTACCGCGGTCCCTACATTACAGTACATAACATTATAAAATAAATACATAATGGTTGTGTTAAATGACTTTGGTTGCCGTACTGTGAAACAATTCTACGGCACAACGGAGGGCGAACAATTAGAACAAACACCACCAACGAATTCTGATCAAAATACCGAAGGACACACACGACTCGGTGGCCACTGTTTGTTAACCCCTAACGTGCTACGCGCCGTCCAGTGATCTGCATTTGAACATGCACGTGGATTTGAAGCATAAAATAATGGAATAAACAGGAAAGCGCAGGTAAATAGACAAGAAAACAAACACTGCAACGTTGTATAGCAGACGGTTGAGGAAACGACAGCATGCGCACGTTGGGGCACGTCAGGACAAGCAGCTTTCTGCTGGGAATGTCGAGCGTACTGACATGTGCCGCCACGATGGGCGCGCAATCCTAAGTTCCATGGATCCAGTGCTATGGCAGTTTATAGTTCATACCAGTCTCCCGGGTCTCAAATGTCCGGACCTATGTCCTACATTTGTCTATAAAAAAATGGTAAATCAGTCCCGTTACAGGCCTGGAGTGGCCCAGAGGGTTCCAGGAAGTTAAGGTTCCCAGATTTCATGACAGCGGCACAGGATGGTGGTAAGTTTGTCAGCCTTATGCACCGGCCGCCTTTACCCCCAGGAAATACTCCTGGTACTCGTTTCTGTTAGAGGCTGAGTCGACCCCAGGGCCATAGTGCGATCGGAAGGATTTTATGTCAATGAAAAATTCCAATGACACCAGCTGGAATCGAACCAGCCCCCTTCCGATTTGTAGCACAGCACCTTAACCACTGTGCTACTGCGGTCCCCACACTTGTCTATAATAAAGGCAAAGCTGCCTCTCTGTACGCCATGTGGACGTATGGGGAAGTGGCGGTATACTACAGCTCCACTCATTCTTAAGCTCAGCACTACATGGAGATGAGTGTTCAACTTCACGTTCCGGCCACCTTACCCCCAGGATACAACACCGGAACCCACTATTGATTACAATATCAAACGGTGAATTGCATTACCGACTAGAGGCGGGGGCAGCCGGTACAAATTACCGTGGCCCAGCAATACGGAAGGGGGCCCGGGGCCCTGCTGATTTGCACCTGTTTGTGTCTTTCTATTTGCAGACTGTGCAAATTAACCTCTTCAGACACAAACCCAAGTCGCTGTGCTACAGACAGTCAGTCTTTCCGATTTAGTGCAAGGAGTTTTGTGCCCGGTGCGCCCTTGCTGGGGAATCCGGAACAAAATTTAACTGGGGCCTGCTAACGGTGGCCCTGGTGTACTGTTCTGAGTGTAGCCCAAATTCCACTTCAAAGTACAATTCGCGGTATCGTCTTAATAATCCCTTAACAAAAAATGACAGCCCAATGATGGACAATCAAATGAACTAGCCCAAAAGACAACCACACACGTTGTACTGCACTCGACGTTAGCCGTCTATTGAAGAGTTTGTGCTGTTGCCTCTCAGACGAACGCGTTGACATCTCTCTCACACAAGCCACTGCTTTCTTCTTCCAGATCCTCGCCCACTAAACATTCATGATATTTTCTTATTATTATTATCCTTCAATCTTTTGATTGGTTGGCAGCTTTCCATCTGGAAACGTTGCAAGCCATTCTTTTCATTGCTGTATAACTGTCAGCTCCCATGTTCATGACATTTTAATACCTGTGAACGCTACAAGACACGTATCTTCAGCAGTTAAATACAGCGCTTCTTGTTAGGCCAGCTCTCAAGGGATGCACCAGCGGATGCAGGCTTGCTTGGAGGTAAGCCTGCCGTGCTCTAGACGCGACAGAGGAAGAATTCTGACCAAAATCAATCAATCGTGCTTTTGGGAATTCGTACTCTTTCAAAAGTCTAAAGTAAATCACAGAAAATTAAGTTAACTCATGTAAGACGCAATCTCCAGTACGCTTACAAGTTCAGAAAGTATAATCCTGTCTTACTGAAAGTATGCGTGTGGAAAATGAAATTATAATTTCACCAGCTCCTGTATTTACTGTCAGACTCCTACATGCTTCTGCCAATTGAGAGCGAAGCATGTACCACGTGTCAGGCAGTACTGTCACTCATCATGTAGTCTGCCATACCGACCGATCCACAGCCTCTTCCAAAGCTAGTTCTCCACACAATGCGATCTAGTGCCTCCTGTTACAATTTCCAGTACCATTTCGTCTCCTTTAGGTCATCCAGTAGCTGCTTACGTCTTCTTACTCGTCTTTCCGTCACTGCCATTCTTCCTTCTAACTTTCCTTCAATGACTTGTGTTACACGGCAGCTCCTATGCAAGATGTGACCAATCCAGTTAGCCTCTCCTACTTACCTTTACGTAATACTTATAAGCAGTATATCTGAGGTAACTTTAAGCCATTGGGAATTATATGAACTACGAAAAAAATTAAGTTCTGCTTCAAAGAGAACACAATCCGTGTCCATTATAAAAGAAATTGGTTAATGTTGCTGAGGGAGATGATCAGTGTTTGTTAGGAAAATTATAAGAAACATATAGATACGCCGTATGGATAAAATGCAGATTTTCTGAATGTTACACGTGGTGGTACAATTATATGAATTAATCACTTTGTTAGAAGTGTATTTATGGCATTAAGCTCGACTGATATTAACCCTTTGACGAATGAGATTGGCCTGAATCATATTTAGAGACCCAGCCCGTACCGCGCAGTAAACACTCTCCGACTCGGTTATAAAAACCAATCTGTTAAAGTAGTACGTGGAAATAATCGCTGTTTGTTCCGAGATTCATACAAAACACCGGCGTACACTAAGTACGTAGAAAGTAGAATTTAAAACTGGTGGTAAGTAAAGTAACCACTTCGCTCTAAACGTTTTAGCAGTGCAGGACTTAGCCAGCTTTTACCGTATGCCAGAGACACTCAGGCCATTCTACCATTTCTCTTCTCATGTAACTGCTCAATGCGATGAGTTTTCTGAGAATTGTATCTGTATGCAGTTGTGGTTATGAAATGCATTGCAGTAGCTTGCTCATGTAAAAGTTGAAGCATCTTTTGTATTACTATATGTGAGCCTGCAGGAGTATAGTAATGACCAGATTACTTGTTAGCTTAACTATGTAACACTGAACCCAGCTGCAGTCGGCGCTACGTGGCTGCTGCTTGGTTCAGCTCGGACCGGCCAGGCGGTGTTATATCTTTTTTTTTAAAAAATTACTCTGTTGGGGGCACATTCATAGCTTCAGTCACTGCGATTTTTTTGGAGGGGGGGAGGGGGCGGATTCAAACCTTGGTGGTGCGTGCGCATTGCTGTCTGTCTTAGCGGTCTGCCTCGCCACCCTTGTGCAAACTAACAAGTTATATGTTCATTACTGTCTAGTGGTAGCACCCAGTTCACGTGTACTTAATGTGCATTAATTCCTACACGACGAGGCTTGGTGGTCGCTCGTAGTAAGAGCACTTGGATCGAATATCCATATAAAGTGCTCCGTTTGCTTAATTGCCTAAAGCAGCTGTTTCGAAAGTGGGCGCACGTCAAGGTCTGTAACGGAGCGCATAAGATACATTTCATAGCGTCCAGCAAGGTCGAAACGGACTGAGGAAAAAGTTCTGAAACTTTCCTTAAGTACAGCCTCATGTGTGCATTGGATAAATCAAGTTAGTTTATAATGAAAAGAAAGTACCTATATATTGTGTGTACAATGCACGACAATGTGTAATTTGAAAAAGAAATAAATAAGTCGGTACCGAAATGCGACACATAAAGTTGCGCACTGCGACGAAGGTGTAAGCTGCTGCCGCAAGTTGTAAGTTGTGTCTACAGTGTAAGTCTATCCTATACACTGTTGCTGGGTTGCAAGTGAAGTAGATCCAGTATCTGAAGGACGATGGAAATTAATAATAATTTAAAAATTTAAAATTATATAAAATTCGTTCTTAACGAATTTTATATAATTTTAAATTTTTAGACAAACCTGTAAAATACATTTTATGAGACAATTTTACGTACCCCAATCCTGTATTTGCACATCACACCTTTTAGACAAACGTTTCAATTAGATATATTCCACGAATGTAAACACGATGGGATCCCAAAGTGTGCATAGCATCTGGTAACACAAATGTTAATATAGGCCTGAAGATGACTAGGTTATAGTCGAAACATGTAGCCTGTATTACCTTATATAATAAAGTGATTGTGCTGACGTACACTATATAACATTACATAAAGTACCGGCTATTCTTGTTCGATTGTAACGGAACTTGAATTTTCTAAACAGATTTAAAAAAACACTCAAAAATAAAATTTCATGAAAATTCGTCCAGTGGGAGCCGAGTTGTTCCATGCGGACGGAAGATCAGACAGATAGACGGACGGACGCACAGACACGACGAAGTCGCTTTCCGCAATTTTGAGAACTCGTCTAAAAATAAACAGAGAAGCCAATAAGACAACGCGACACGATATACAAATACAGGTACACGGCACAGGTGGTTGCAAACCGTTCGCCATTCTCGCACTGTCAACCGAGAACACGCGCCCTTTTATCTGCCTTTCAGCACCCTCAACCCGCCACAATCCAAGGCCCCCACCAGACCTTAAATCCAGTTTACTATTTTCGCAAAAGCACGTTCCATTTTCTCCAAATTTCAAACAAACTGGTGATGACTCTGAACGTTTTACAAAAAAACTGTGCATTTTAGTTGAAACTGGGATAGCTCAGTCACTGTAGTGGTCAGTCAGTGGTCTATCTGGGACTCGAATCCCGGCATAGGAAGTAGATTTTTCTCTCCACCACAACGTCCAGACCGGCTCTCGAGCCCACCCAACCTCCTATTCAATGGGTACCACGGTTATTTCACGAGGGTAAAACGGCCGGGACGTGAAGATGACCATAAACATCCATCTAGTGCCGTTATATCTCTGCTTTACCTTTTAAAACACAGTAAACTTAATACGTTTCGATGCCAAATTCTTTGCCACAACAGCAGTGTTTCAAGCAATACTGAACTGCTCTCGTGGGTCTGTAGACACTGTCTCTAGAGTTGTCCGCGTTGGGACGCGACCCACAATTGTGTGAAACTAACCTGCATATTAGTACGGTTTTCCGTTACTCCAGATATCCATATATGGTCGGGTGCAAGACACGATTGGCCGCTTGCAAGGCGCTCGTGTGGGAACTGTAGCAGCATACAATAACTCACGTTGGGACTTTCTCGCTTCCTGGCTATCAGACTCTTGCTTCAAGCGGTGGCATCATATATCACTACACGGTAAAGTGTGGGCCTTAGTGTTAAGTCGTGGTACTCGGTAAGCAGCACAAAAAAAAGCACTTTACTGTATTAATCTATACTGGTGGGAAAAGGGCCGTTGAAATTCAACGAGAAATCACACCTTTCGTACTTTCAGCCTATATCACTGGCTTCATTTTATTTATCCCGTTCGTATCTTCATTTCCTTCCCCACTTTGTCCTTTCAAACAATGAACTGTGTTAGAGCTTTAGCACACACACATACACACGCCCACACACACACCGTTTAGTGTGCTGCGTCCAAAAATATGCTGGGCGTACCATTTTACTGTAAATACTACTGTCATTACTCAATTATTATACCAACTACTGCACATATATAAAATTTATAAAATTTACACATTAAAACATTAAAAACGCTCCGACATGTTTCGGTCCTAGGACCATCATAAGGGAGCCACATCGTCCTTGCTAAAGTCACACTATAAAGTCACAGATTAATTTTGCGTGATACTCGCAACGGAGCACAGAATGCACATTCGTAGCAGGGCACTCTTCGCAACATAACATTACACAAAACGGCATGCTGCCACAATACCCAATTGGTACAGCGAAATTAATCTGTGACTTTTTATAGTGTGACTTTAGTAGGGACGATATGGCTCCCTGATGACGGTCCTACGACCGAAACATGTCGGAGCGTTTTTAATGTTTTAATGTGTAAATTTTATAAATTTTATGTATGTGCAGTAGTTGGTATAATAATTGAGTAACTCGACAACATGCACGGTGTAACAACGAAAATAAAAATTACTGTCATTATTATTATTACTGCACTTCCACGAGTCAACAAGCGAACACAGTATCCTTTGCTCAGAGCACAGAATGGGCAACACATTTCCCCTACTGCGCACACAGACAGACGGCAAGGAATTACATTACACTGCGTATTGCCCTAAAATAAATACATGGAATTACGAGTCGAATGATTAAGTCCCGGAAAACTTAATTAATCCCTCTGGTGTAAATCACAACTGACCAGGAGGGTAAAAAACTGAGGGGAAATGGAAATGGGTATCTCTTAAAGGGCATAGAAAAACGTATTTTTGCCATTCGGATAAGAAATTCGGTCACCACCGGAGACAGTGTTCAACAATATTCTTATAATAAAAGCCAACAACATGCACTATTTCACAAACTTATTTTGGCAAAGAACTACACATGTTTCGGACAGATCCACTTTCCATCATCAGGAGTCTCAACACTGTATACACAGCAAATGGTATTTGTCATGCTGGTTATGTTGACTGCCTGCTAGCGAGGTCAGGACGGAACTAGCATGACAAATACCAATTGCTGTGTATACAGTGTTGAGACTCCTGATGATGGACAGTAGACATGTCCGAAACATGTGGAGTTCTTTACCAAAATAAAGTTGAGAATTAGCGCATCTATAAGTATATATCACGATATCACGATTCACGGTCCTCAGAATGTCGAATGTCAAACGTTCAACAAGACCGCAATGCGTAACACCCGTGACGCGTTTGCTCTATTAACTTTCAATAAATGCTAAACTACTTAATAGTTACCAATAGACTTACGATCGATCGTAATCAAGATAACGTAAGCCGGTATATTTACAATCGACAGGTTTTAAAAGTCAATGCTCCAGAATCGATCGTGTTCGAGCTCGATGCTCAACTGTTTCTTCAACCTCAGTTTCTTTCCAAAGATAACACAGTCTCTCAGTTACGAAGACCAATCATGACAAGCGATCATAAACAGAAGTAACTCTTCAAGCCAAGTGTCTGTTATTTTGTTCGATTTTAACTACACACAGCAGTTGTCGGAAAAAAAATTTATAAAAATCCGAAGTGTGAAATTTTCCAAAAGAACCACCTGTGGGAGTGGCGCTGATAAATGCGGGCTGACAGACAGGAATGACGAACCTGATACTGGGGGTTTTTTTACAGGGTGGCGCCGAACCGACTGACACATTTCAATTTAGAATATTGCGCCGGCGCGATAGCTTGTCGTGGTTGGCGGGAAGAGGAACGGTAGAGGAGAGGACGCCATTTCATATGGTCAGTCGCAATGGAAAGTTGGAACGTGCAACAACGTGTTATCTGTGTTCGTAGTTTCGGCGACATCGCTTGGCCTGCTCGGTCGCCCGACCTTACTGTACCTGAAAGACCGTGTGTTCCGGAGGCGTATCATGACTATTCAAGAACTCAAACAAGCCATTGTTGACGAAGTTGCGGCTATTGATGAGGACCTACGGAGGAGCGTGTACGGCAACTTCCAGACACGCTTGCAACAATGCATTGATGTAAACGGAGGCCATCTGCCTGATGTTCAGAAAGTAAGCTTGTAATCTGTGGGTAATAAATAGCATACTTGGACGTATTTATAGACGGTTTCGCTTATTTTTCCCTGTTTCCATATATTATCTATGACCATTTGAAATGTGTCAGTAGGCTCCGCGCCACCCTGTATACACATGGGTCCGTGCATCGTGAATAGAATTTAATAATTTTTTTCCAACAAGATGCGACTTATTCAGTTTATTACATTTCTGTAGGCAGCTCTACATGTTTCGGGTGTTGACACCCATCATCCAGAGCTGGTACAGCTGTAATTACAGCTTCTGGTATTCATTATCAGGTCCAACTCAACAACGAGAGCGGATGGTAGTAAATCCGGTTAATCAATACCAGAAGCTGTAATTACAGCTGTAAGAGCTCCTGATGATGGGTGTCAACACCAGAAACATGTAGAGCTGCCTACAGAAATGTAATAAACTGAATAAGTCGCATCTTGTTGGACAGTTATTGAATTCGAAGCTGATACTGTATTTTTTTCAGATAATTTTGCGAACGCAGGCCATGAAGATGGGGCCTTCGGCCCAGACCATTTGACGACGTCGTTTCAACCGCAGAAATGCTTAGAATCTAATAATATAATGGAGTGTGACCATAAACGATAAGTATGCAAGGATTTTGAAGTTAGAACTTACACACCAGAAGGGGTCCCAAAATTCGACTGAAGAAATTGACCGAACTGAAGTAAATCCTAAATTATAATAACCAATAACCAGGTCCAGATTCGAATCTGATATTGTAACAGCGATATAGACAACAGGAAGAGAGAGAAGAATTGGAGTATTTGTTGCAAATGGTCGTATCAAATGACGATACGTTTCGCTAGCGGTGCAAGCACCTACAGCACTGTAGTCTGACGGTGCGAATGGCCACCCAACAATAATCATGTGAGATAAATGAGCTATAATTAATTATGGTGATGTACAGAGGTCATACACTATGCAAGTTCCCTACTAACAGCCGTGGAACCTCCACTCCACCCCTAGATAAAACAGCTGACTCCCAAACCAGTCGTTCTGTTGGTACTATAAGTATCTGGCCGCTTCATCTGGAGGCCCACATCATGGTGACTCCTCTTCACCTATGTGCAACACTACAACTATTAAGTACACTAACGGTATTTCACAACCAGTTATGGAGCTGTTTCCACTTCACTTTCAGGCTGAAATTATGATAATTTTCCTGGTAATTAAGTCCACACTCTTACTGCCAGTCTACAAAATGGCTTCACAGATTGCATGTAACCGAAATAGTTTGTCTTTTCCAGACAGAATGTTCAGTACATAAAATATTTTGCTACCTGCAATAAAGTGCGGCCTCCTGATCCTAAATAGTTTCAATAACACAGTTTAACAAACATAATATAATGGGCTTTTGTCGTTGCACCGTGCATTTTGAAACCTACGCAGTTCACTCACCAACAAATGCACTATTTATTAACTTGGTTAAAAGTTTTAAATTTACATTAAAATACACAATAATATTGCTCCTACATGTTTCGGTCTTCATTGACCATTATCAGGGAGCTTTATCTGTACCTAACTAAAGTTATATTTATGTTAAAAAATTCGGTAAAATTACGTCTTTATATAAATTAGGTGATGTGGCAGCATGTCGTACAGCAGCATGTCTGCAATGGAAAGGCTCAATGAGCTCGCAGACACGTCACGTATCCCTCTACATACCCCCTCACTCAGTCCCACTCTGCACTGCACATAACACACGTCACGTATCCCTCTACATACCCCCTCACTCAGTCCCACTCTGCACTGCACATAACACACGTCACGTATCCCTCTACATACCCCCTCACTCAGTCCCACTCTGCACTGCACACAACACACGTCACGTATCCCTCTACATACCCCCTCACTCAGTCCCACTCTGCACTGCACACAAC
>Ga0131853_10027737_pt1 | contig 10152 bp, 13 predicted proteins | sample TergutLab28metaG_FD_92764 | JGI IMG/M metagenome (GOLD analysis project Ga0131853, IMG submission 92764) | Labiotermes labralis P1 segment gut microbial communities from Petit-Saut dam, French Guiana - Lab288 P1 (version 2) (version 2) | ecosystem: Host-associated > Arthropoda: Insects >... | reverse complement strand
AGTTCCTAACACTCTGTGACATGGTATTAGTATTGAAATTGGATTATGACCAACAGCGCCCCCAACAGCCTGGGCAGACATGGAGCAGAGCCCTTTTTTATGCGCAATCTGCTTTGCAATTTCGCCATAAGTAATTGTTTTGCCATAAGGAATTTTTAAAAGGATTTCCCAGACATCTTTTTGAAAAACCGTTCCCAAAGGCTCAAGTTTTATATTTTGCAGTGAAGGATTTTTTCCTTCAAAATATTTTTTTATCCAAAGCTTTAACTCTTTAAAAACAGGATAATCTGGCTTGGTTACCCAGGTATCTGTTTTTGACGGATAATATTTTTGCCCCATAAACCACAAACCTGTAAGCTTATTATTTTTTGCTGATGCTGTTAATACTGTTAATGGAGTATCTATATTACAAGTATAAATCATTTTTCTGCACCCTTATACAGCACAATCCTAACTGTATTTATTACAAAGCGTCAACCTCTAAGTTCAGGAATATATTTCCAGTATCTTACAGGAATAAAACGGCGTTGTAAATTTGGCTTGCTCCGGCTTTCATTACTTATTGAAGTGTGATAATTTTTCCACATTTTTTCCCAATCATTGAAATCCTCTTTATTGGGATCAACTTCTTCTTTAAACCATGGATGACCAGGGTCAAACCTCATAAGCTTTGCAGGTTCTTGCCCAGCCCGCATAAGTGCGATATCCCGTTTTTCATCAATAATTGCCCAGTTAGAGTTTCCAAAGCGTTGAGTAAAATGGTGCGCCAATGTGGGAAGAATAAAGTAATCAGGACTGCACCTTGCAATCGGCACACTGCTTGGGCCAATAGAAAACCTTAATATCCCCATAAGAAAGTGGGATTCTCTTCTTGCTTTTGAAGCAGCATTTATAACTTTTTGTACATTTATATCTGCCAGGTCGCATCTTGCTTTTTCAGCAGCACTCCTTTTTTTCATAACCTGCATCCTGCCTATTGATACTATTTTCCATGCAAAGTGAACAACTTCTCTTTCAACCGGAAGCTCGCTCATCCATGTATAAAGAATATCTTTATAAGCCATGCCAGAATATTTTATAATCTCCTGGCCTGAAAAAGATTTCCTGCATGGATCAAAATATTTATATGCTGCGCTGCTGCAGGCATAAGAGACATTTAAAGAATAAACATCTTTTGATGATTTTTCATCTGCATCCTGTAATGTATTAAAAAGCTCGCCCTGCATATCTGATGATTTTGAAGATAAAGAAGAGAACCCAAAGTCCATATTTTTTCTTATAATTTTGTCTGGCAGCTTGTTTTCGCAAAACACTTTATCCAAAATAGAAAATAAAGAAAAAATTGTCCCATCATATTCTGCTTCCATAAAATATGTCCTTAGAAATCAAAAAGAGGAAGCTGCAAACTTCTCTGTTCATCACTTAACAATTTACGCCTTATTTCTATAGGATCATCAGGCATATCTGTGAAAAATCCCGATGCTGTAATAAAGTAACGAGCTCTTTTTAAAACAATTCCCAATGATTTTAAAATATCAAAAGAGAGTGGACGAGACCTCCGTTGTTTGACAATACGCTGCGCAGATACTGTGCCAATCCCCGGCACTCTTAAAAGCTCTTCGTAACTTGCCTTATTTACTTCAACAGGAAAAAAATCCAAATGGTTTAGTGCCCAAACAGTTTTAGGATCAAGGTCTTTATCAAGATATGGGGATGAAGGGCTAAGAATTTCATCAGGAGCAAAATTATAAAACCTCATAAGCCAATCTGCCTGATACAATCTGTGTTCCCGCACAAGGGGAGGCCCTTCAACATCAGGAAGTTTTGGGTCTTGCATTTTCTTGCCATCAATCCCCACAGGGATAAAAGCAGAGTAATAGACCCGTTTAAGAGCATACTTTCGGTACAAAGCTCCGGAAAGAGAAATAATTTGCCTGTCGTCCTCATTACTTGCGCCTACAATAAGCTGCGTACTCTGCCCTGCAGGCAGAAATTTTGGCGCTTTTTTTACGCGGCGACTATCTTCGTTAATTTCCAGACCTGATTGCGAAATATAATTCATTGCGCCAAGAATTTCTTTTCCTGATTTCTGGGGAGCAAGAATTTTCAGGCTTTTCTCCGTAGGCAGCTCAATATTTGCGCTTAATCGGTCTGCCCAATACCCTGCTTCTCTAATAAGATTTTCCCCTGCGCCCGGAATTACCTTTAGGTGGATATATCCCCCATAGCCAGATTCGAGCCTAAGTTTTTTTGCAGTCCCTATCAACTGCTGCATTACTATATCCGGATCAGCAAAAATACCTGATGATAAAAAAAGCCCTTCGATATAGTTACGCCGGTAAAACTCCATTGTAAGATTTACAAGTTCATCTTTTGTAAATGACGCGCGCTTGATATCAGCAGAAGCGCGGTTTGGACAATAGACACAATCGTATTTGCAAATATTTGAAAACAGCAACTTTAACAGGCTTACACACCGGCCATCTCCTGTCCAACTGTGACAAACCCCCGCATAAGCGCTTGCCCCAAGTCCCCCTTTTTTTGCGGAATGGTGGCTCCCTTTGCTCCCGGAAGATGAACAGGAAGCATCATATTTTGCTGCATCTGCAAGTATAGAAATCTTTTCTGCTAACTCCATACCTATACTATACGCTTGTTTAGTATATAATGCAAGAAGAATTTAAATAAATTTTAATTATATAGCCGATTGCAAGCGTCAAAATAAGCACTTCTCCACTTTGCTGCTACTTAAACTACTAACTTCGAATGAGGAATAAAGCGAAGTATATTTTAATAATATTTTTGTCAATATAGGCTTTCTTAGGGGGACATTATCAAAAATTTTCTACATATAGGCTTTCGCTTGGTAAGAAATGCAGATTAATGCTTGTAAAAATTCTACGGTGATTGTTATCGAAAAAATGGAGGCGGATTTAACAACTAATTTTAAGTTTCATTCGGAAGTAACGGTGAGGAGTCTCCATGATCCTTCAATAAAAATCTCTAATTCGTCTGCATATTCTTCTTCAGGGGTTATATTTGCCGGAATACATGAGGTGCTTTGAACCTGCATACATTTACGTAGAAGTGCAATTTTTTCGGATGGGTCTGTAATTTCATATTCATCAAATATTTCAATAATTTGCTTTTTTTCTGTTGAGACAAATAAATTTTTAACAATATTATCAACTTTATCTGATGCTTCTATTATTTTCATGATCCCTCCTAAAATAAGATAACAGGCTTCTTATGTATAACATATCATTATATATGAATTTGTTACATAGTTTTGGAGAAAAATAATTAACAAGTGACATCATTTTTTACTCTTGCCAGTATTTACTAGTTTTAAATTGAATTAATCCATTTTTATTAGTATTCTTTGCCCAAATGAAGTATATTTTAATAATATTTTTATCAATGATTTTTTGTTTTTCTGCATGTACACAGAAAAACAATCCCAGAGAGGATAATGTTGTTTTTACAGAAAGCGATGCTGTTACAAGTGTAGATATAGGTGCAGGTGAGGCTATAGGTGTAGATGAAGAAAATCGTATTCCTTTGGAAGATAATTTTATTTTTGTAAGAGGCGGTACTTTTATTATGGGAGATGGGAGCGGCGAAGATAATCCCCCGCATGAAGTGACAGTATCTGATTTTTATATATCTGCATATCAAATAACTTTTAAAGAATGGAAAGCCTTTACAGATGATGCATTACAAGAGTTTCGCTGGGAGAGTGCAATGATGTTAAATCCTTTTGATGGCGAGGCTGGTTTTCATGAATGGCAAGATGATTTACCCATGTTTAATATAACATGGCTTCAGGCAATTAAATATTGTAATTGGTTAAGTGAAAAGCGGGGACGCAGGCCTGTATATAAAATTACAATGAGCGGAAGAGAACTTTTGAGCATTGAGTGGGATAGAAGTGCAAATGGCTATCGCCTTCCTACAGAAGCAGAGTGGGAATATGCAGCAATAGGAGGAGAGCTAAGTAGGGGTTATATGCATTCTGGAAGTAATAATGTAGATGAAGTTGCGTGGCATTGGGGTAATTCTAATAGAAGTGCACAGCCTGTAGGGCGTAAAAAGCCAAATGAATTAGGGATATATGATATGACTGGAAATGTTACAGAGTGGTGTTGGGATTTTTATGATATTTACTATTATTATTTGGAATCACCTAAAAAAGACCCGGTGGGCCCATCTATTGGGAATGCGCCAGGGCTAATTGATCCAGAATTTTTCCCTAGAGAGAGAGATACTATTCATGTACGTGTGATTAGAGGAGGGTCTTTCCGTTTTAATCCAAACTGGGGCAGGTCTAGTGTAAGGGCTAGAAATGGATGGCCATATAATTGGAGAGATATCGATATAGGCTTTCGCTTAGTGAGAAATGCAGATTAATGCCTGCAAAATCGAAGCGATTTATAATGAATTCCATATCTAAAATGGGATTGCCAATATCACGCTTCTAAAACACCTGTTTAATTATAGACAATAAAACTTATAGACCGTACGCTGACTCAGCGATTGCAAATGAATTATCTAAAAATTATAATAACTTTTAAGTTATTGACTTTTTAATAACTTAAAAGTATAATCAAAGTAGAGGAAAAATAAAGGTGTATGAAATATTCTTTTATAAAGACAAAAATGGCAAAGAACCTATTAAAGAGTATATAAAAAATTTAGCAAAGCGTAGAGATAAAGACAGCCGTATAAAACTGAACAAGATACAGGATTATATTCAAATCCTTAAATTATACGGTACTCATGCAGGTGAACCATATATAAAACACCTTGACGGCCAGATATGGGAATTGAGACCACTTAGAGATCGTATTTTGTTTTTTGGGAGGATAGATAAAAGTTTTATACTTCTCCACCACTTTATGAAGAAAACACAAAAAACACCTAAGCAGGAAATAGAGAAAGCTATAAGAAATATGAATGATTTTATAACGAGGGAGTAAGGAAAATGAAAAAAAATAATGCGATTGGCAGTAAATGGGATAATGTAAGGAAAGAAATTTTTACCCCTGAAGAAATAGCAGAAAGCGATTTACGTGTAGCTCTTATTGGAGAACTTATAAAAGCAAGACAGGAAAAAGGGTTATCTCAGAAGAAGCTTGAAGAAATGAGCGGGGTAAAGCAGCCTATAATTGCCAGAATGGAAAAAGGAACAACAAATCCGCAAATCAATACAGTTCTTAAGATATTAGCGTCACTTGGCAAAACTCTTAAAATAGTTCCATTAAAACAAAGCTAAAGTGTGGGATTCGCATACCATATAAAGTAGTAGTCGAGGGAAGATAAAAAAAATGAAGTATATTTTAATAATATTTTTATCAATGATTTTTTGTTTTTCTGCATGTACACAGAAAAACAATCCCAGAGAGGATAATGTTGTTTTTACAGAAAGCGATGTTTTTGCAAGTGGAGATATAGGTGAAGGTGAAGCTGCAGGTATAGATGAAGAAAATCGAATTCCTTTGGAAGATAATTTTATTTTTGTAAGAGGCGGTACTTTTATTATGGGAGATGGGAGCGGCGAAGATAATCCTCCACATGAAGTGACAGTATCTGATTTTTATATATCTCCTCATCAAGTAACTTTTAAAGAATGGAAAGTCTTTACAGATGATGCGTTACAGAATTTTGATTGGGAAAGGGCAATGCTTATAGAAGTTAAAGATCCTGAAATGGGTAGAGTAGAATGGCAAGATGATTTACCCATGTTTAATATAACATGGCTTCAGGCAGTTAAGTATTGTAATTGGTTAAGTAAAAAGAGAGGGCGCAGGCCTGTATATAAAATTACAATGAGCGGAAGAGACCTTTTGAGCATTGAGTGGGATAGGGGTGCAAATGGCTACCGTCTTCCCACAGAAGCAGAATGGGAATATGCTGCTATAGGCGGAGAAAAAAGTAATAATTATATGTATGCGGGAAGTAATAATATCGATGAAGTTGCATGGTATAGAGGCAATTCTGGTGTTACTCTTACACTGGCAATGTACGGCAGTGTTTTTGAAAGAATGCCACACTCTGTAGGGCAGAAAAAACCAAATGAATTAGGGATATATGATATGACTGGAAATGTTAGGGAATGGTGCTGGGATTTTTTTGATATTTATTATTTAGGATCGCCTAAAAAAGATCCTACAGGCCCATCTATTGGAAATTTTCCATCATGGCATGAGATATTTGATAGGGAGGAAGATGGGCTTAATTCTCGTGTTGTTAGGGGTGGTCATTGGAGATCTCGAGAAGCAAGCTCTACTAGAGCTAGGTCACTATGGCCATATAATTGGGGAGCCAAAGAGATAGGCTTTCGTTTAGTGAGAAATGCAGATTAATGCCTACAAAAATTCTACGGTGATTGTTATTTAAAAAATGAAGAGATAAGATGAGATATTTGCAATTTTTTCTATTACTTATGTTCCCTTTGTCTTTGGTCCATTCTGCACCGGCAAATACTTTAGATGATAATCTTAGGAATATGTTGGGAGTATGGAATCGTGTGGTTCTGGACACACATACCAGGCGTCCGCTTTTAGATTTCCCACCAGATGATGGCATTAACTATAGAGTACTTGTTTCCAATGGTAAAGAATATGCAGGTGACTCTAATTCAGTAGAAATCAGAAAAACAAACAATAATGAGTATATAATAGTATTTATGGGGACAGATACCATTGTAGATGCTTATTTTGCAGGTGAGCAATTAATATTAGAAGTAATGAGTGAGTATACAGGCTCTGGAAATAAAATTGGCATAACTTTTATTCCCAAAGAGATCACTTCTAATACCGAAGATATTATATATTTTACATTATTGGAAGGTGATACCTCTGCTGCTATTGATTATGGGCAAAGAACGCCGTATATTAGAGCGCGGTTGTTATCAGACAGTGCAAGTATTGCGCCAAACAATCCACAAGCCCAGCAGGCTATAGAAGAAGCAGAAGTTGTTGTCGTTAGTATTATAGAACTGCAAGATACTGCCCTTATGGCAAGCGACACCCCAACGAATCCAATGCCCTTTTGGGCACTGATTGCAATAATCAGCGGAGCAATTGTTGTGGCTGGAGCTACAGCACTGCTAATTGCAAAGAAGGTGAAAGCTACATGCTAGCCAAGCGTTTATTGTCGTTACTGTTAGTGTTTCTGCAGATTGTTGTGACAGTGTCGCAACAATTCGCTTGCCGTATTCAGCGCGAGTACCTCCAAGCAAAGCCGAGCCGACGAACTGTCCAATTTCCCAGTACATCAACGTAACTTCACGATTGACTTCTCGGCAGCCTTCGGTTTGAACTATTCGGAATTTCCGAATAGTTTCGGCTTCGATCAATTCCCCATCAGCATAAATTTTTGCAATGTGTTCATTGATGGTGGTGACAGAAACATTGTAAAGTGTTGCCATCATTTTCTGTGTTAACCATATGTTTTCGTCTTGATAGCGCATCTCAAAGCTTAGTTCGCTATTGCCCGTAGCTGCGACGAATGTCAGATACTCTGCTGCTGATGAGTGTATGGTTATTTCCGCTTTTTTCTTAGCCATATTTAAATTCCTGTTTTAGTATCAATGAAATCTACAACTTTATTCAAGTCCTTGAAGAGGATATAAAAATTCATTTTTTCTTATTATAATTAACTGCTTGCGGAGTTGTTTTGCTTCATTTTTCGTAGTGCTTGATGAGGGGTTATTGCATTTATTTTTTAGACATTCACTTTTTAGTTTTGTTCTAAAGTTTTTAACAGGCCAATAGCTAAATTAGAGTTTTTTTGCTATTATTTTCACTGTTTTTATTTGAAAAGTCAAGTAAAATAGGTGTGTTGTGAAATAGAGGATAAAATGAAAGTTAAATGCGTTATGTTGGTAATGGTGTTTTTTTGTATAAATCAAGTTTTTTGCGAAACATTCAGGATGGAAGAGATATTTAGAAAGCCATTGGATTTTTCCAATTTTAATGGTTTAGGAGAGTTTCTCCCTTTTTCTCGCTTAGATGGAAGAAGTATTACTAGAAATAAAAATGAAATTTCTGATGAAATAGAAATATTATTGACTGAAGAATTCCACATTATAGAAATGGTTTTTAATAGAAATAATAACTTACTTCTTTATACATATGGTGGGGGCTTTTCAATTCCAGCCATATATGATGTTGTAAATAACCAAAAAACAATTCTTAGAGATATACTAAAAGATGGTACAGATGAATTTGTCTTTGAAATTGTAAAAAATTTGGCATGGAAAGATGATGAAACTATTTTATACACAGTAATAGATCGAAATACTGGAATAAGGAATGTCAAAACTTACAATATTAGAACCAAGCATATAGAATATCACTTTTCAGGTCAAGATATAAATCTGCATGATTATAACCCAATTACCAGGCAAATGCTGTTTCGAGAAAGTATTGGAGGCGGGAGGGCGGAGTTTAGAATATATGACTTTGATACAAGGACTAGGTATGCGGTACTTAGGCCCGATTATTCAAGTGGTTATATACTAAGTAGAGATCGTATATTGGGATTTATTTCAATGAGTAGAAGTAGTACAGGAAAGTCTTCTTTTATTATTTATGAAGGAAATAATGTCCTTATGGAAATAGAAGGTATGGATAATGTGCGAGGGTCATATATATATGACCCATATGCAAATATTTTTGTACTACATATTGAGGAAAATCGCTCACGGTATGTTACAGTTGTAAGGTTGGTTATAGAATGAAGTATAAATTATTATTTATTGTTTTATTGATACCCAATATTTTATTTGCAGATCTTTTTTCTTATCCATCTGATATTTCATTTCCGGAATCACTTTTCTTTATACATAGAGAAACAGGTTTTAGAATAATGCTTGGACTGCCCCCTGAGTTTGTTCTAACACATTTTGGAAAACCTTCGGAAAAAAGAATGACACATCAGTTTAGATCGCCAGATTATCAAAGATGGGAAATCGTATATGAGGATTTTATAATAGACTACCGAACATATGATTTTGTTATAACTTATATAAATATAATTACAGATAGTTTTTATACTTCTAAAGGTATAAAAATAGGCTCGACAGTAAATGAGGTAATTAATGCTTATGGGAATCCAAGAGTCACTGTTAGTCGCGATGGTTACGAAATTATGCTATATGACCGATTTATTCCGGAAATAAATAGTGATAGCGAATATACAACTATACAATTTACAATTAAAAACAATGTTGTAGTTAGAGTGATAATGGCTATAGGTAGCTGGGTGTGAAAACTTTCGACATAGGCCCCTTGTGGGATTATGAATGTATCTACAATTAATAAGAAGTACAGATTAATGCTTATCCTCAAAATAATTACTTTCGTAGACAAAAATATGTTTCCGGTTTTTTCAGATAAAAGAATTGCACTTGACGACATTCCGTCGATGGAATATAATATAATTATGTGGGAAGTTGAATATACTGACGGATGATTATCTGGAAGAAATCAAGGAAGTAAAAAATGGCTAAGAAGTTTTCAGAATTGAAAGAAAAAATGAATCCTGAGCGCAGGGTAAAGATTGAGGAAAAAGTAAAAGCAACTCTGGCTGAAATGCCTCTTAATGAACTAAGAAATGCACGCGGCCTTTCGCAAAAAATGCTTGCCGAGGCTTTGCATATTCAGCAACCAGCTATTGCAAAGTTAGAAAAACGGACAGATATGTATATTTCTACTCTGCGAAGTCATATAAGAGCTATGGGCGGTGAGCTTGAAATTATTGCTCGATTTCCTGATGGAGATGTGAGTATATCTAATTTTTCAAAGATTTAACACAATCCAGAGGCGATAAGTGAAATATTCTGCCAGACTCTGAATATGGGAGGATATTATTAAATCCACAAAGAACACAAAAATATTATATTGATCTATTTGGTATATGGTGAGAGGAAGAAAAAATATTTATGAGGCATTAGTATGAAAAAGTATTTATATGTTTTGATTTTATTGATTATTATATTTTCTTTTCTTAATTGTTCTTCTGATAGCACTATTATTTATGGACAGTTTTTAACAACACCAGGCAAAAGTTTAAGAGGCTACAGAATACAGCTTGGTCTTATGAGTGAAAATAAAGAGTGGATTAATGACTATTATACAAGTCTCT
>Ga0131853_10027735_pt1 | contig 10153 bp, 7 predicted proteins | sample TergutLab28metaG_FD_92764 | JGI IMG/M metagenome (GOLD analysis project Ga0131853, IMG submission 92764) | Labiotermes labralis P1 segment gut microbial communities from Petit-Saut dam, French Guiana - Lab288 P1 (version 2) (version 2) | ecosystem: Host-associated > Arthropoda: Insects >... | reverse complement strand
TAACTGCGAGTGTTTTAACTGAATGGAATGCAGAAAGGGAATCCACACTTCGTGATATGAAGGAGATATCAAAACTTCACTGGCAAACGTAAAGAGTGAATTCTACACATCAGAATAAAGAAATCTTTTGTATACTTACGGTTGTTAATGGATGTTATTTTACTTAATTCAAAGGTTGAATTAATAATTACATTACCTGTGTAATATGTTACATAAAATTGCCATGATACATTTAATAACTATGGAGTTCTTATGGTTTATCAAGCTATAGCTCACAACATATATTCAAAATGTCCCCCGCTTGAATTAATTTACCATACACACGTTTCGTCATGCAAGTTCTCAATATTTCTAAGGTCCCGGGGTTGTTGCGAATGGTTTGACAGGAATCAAAAACCTTTTGATGGAGTGTCTTTTCGGAGCTATATCTGAATGTGGAGGCAGCATTTTTCTGTAGAGGTTTGGCTGCACCCTACGTGACAGGAAACCAAAGGACAGTAATAATTACACAATGTGACTTGAATCTTCGATAAATGGAGACCATGTACATTGAGGTACGTAACATACAAACAACTGATGGGCAGAGAACTTCGCGTGCACTGGATATTGGTGTTCAGCTTTGCACCTTCTTTGCATGTTTGCTATGACATATCATTCAATAGATCCATGAGACCAAAAAGACGCAATGTTATCGTAGAGGTATTTTGGAGGACAGAATTAAAATTTAAAAATTAGCTAATAAATCACTGATAATGAGACATAACTTTCCCAAAAAAAATATAAAACGCGTCACTCCATTAAAGCTGCTCCTATGTAAAATGTGCGGTCCTTAGTAAATTTTTTTGCCTACAGAACTTAAACATATATGCAAATTTGAACCTTCTATTACATCAGACGCTAACGTGTTTCCGGAATTTCTGTAAGTTGCCATAGATGAAAGCAGTATTGCCTTTTAATTGTTAGTTTACTTAGAGAACTTTGTGACCTATGTATTTTTCCAAATGTCTAAAGAGGCTTCAAATATAGCATGAAAATTTTGTTTAGCAGACATCAAGAGCTATATCTAATTGATGCAGATCGCATTACCGATACAGAAATATTATTAACTGTTTGTCTAGTTTCTAGTGAAATGCAAGCGCATGGAAATAGATCTGTTCCTCCCGAAACGAGTCAAGCGTAATCCCTATACGAATCACAAATATATTCTTCATTCTCATGAGACAGAAGCAGTTACAATGCTTGCATTTAAACGGTGTAGGGATATAGAGAGTGGAGTAAGAGATTTATATTCTTACGTTTACAATTGCAGATATTCCTTTATGGTGTCCATCGACACGATACTGTCATGGGATATCCTCTGCCATAAACCTAGGATTTATACCATTTCGTAGAAGTTTTAAGGAAACATTTGTGTAAGGACAATCGGTGTCAGGGTTTAGAGTAGAACAGACCTCCCTATTACGAAGCAGTCGTGTTAAATACTACTGTAAATTCCTGTAATAACTGTAATATTCCTTCTCATACAGATTTGGCCAGAGGATAAATTCCCACTCATTGAAGCAGGCAAGTTCGTTTTGAACGAGAATCCTGAAAATTACTTCGCGCAAGTGGAGCAAATAGCATTTTGTCCAGCCAAAATGATTCCTGGTATCGAACCCAGTCCCGACAAGATGTTGCAGGTAACAAAATTAATGTGACAGTTACCGTGTCTTTCAGCCGATATGCGAAAGAACATTCATTTTGAATGAATTTGTAACAACATTTAATGAATTTATAACACTGTTCAACAAATTTTGGATGATTGGATATTATGGTTAAGTGAATATACTATCTGTATGTTTTTGGGCCGCAGAATACGAAAATAGTTCCAAACTTCAATGGTTAGCTCTTGTTTTCGAGATAATAGCACTATCATAGTTATATGTACTAAAAATATGAATAAAAAATAACGGACCTTAACGACCTCTCCTCCTGTCGATGGTATTTTGTTTCAGGAGCATCACTTTTCATCATCCAACAATATTCACCTAACATGGCAGCGCTCCATTTCCCTTTGTACCTCTGCTCTATCACCGAAATGTCTTGATGAAAGCTCTCCCCATGTTCGTCGTTCACTGCACCACAATTTAATAGAAAGAAATCCAGGTGTGAAAATAAAAAGTGCGTTTTCAGCGACATATTGCACCCCAGCTGTTTATACGAATCCATCAGATCTTGTATAAGTTCTCTGAAATTTTCAGCTTTGAAATTTCCCAGAAAACCATTGGAAACCTTTTCAAAGGAATGGCATGCTGCTTTCTCCTTGCCACTTAACACTGCCTCAAACTGCTGGTCTTCAAAAAGTTGTGTGATATGAGGACCGATAAACACATCTGCTTTTACTTTCTCGTAAGTGAGCGTCGGGAATTTTCCACATAAGTACGTGAATGCAGGACCCTTCACACCCAAAGCCTTTACAAAATTCTTCATAAGCCCCAATTTAATATGTAGTGGGGGAGACAAAGCTTTGCTTGGCTTTATCAAAGGCTTATGTATAACATTTTTCATTCCAGGTTTTAATGATTGTCTGTGAGGCCAATGTTTCCTAGAATAGTGGGTGCTTCTGGAGCGGCTATCCCACTCACACAGGAAACAAGAATATTTGGTGTAGCCGCTTTCAGTCCCAATAAAACGGTGATTACCTTAAAATCACCACAAACTTCCCACTGGGACTTCTTGTAGTTTACTTCAACCAAGAGGTTGTTCGTAGTTGCAAACGTTTCTTTTGTGCTGGGAGCATATGCCACAGGAATGGAAGACAATTTATTTCCATTGTGTAAGAGTACTGCTTTAAGGCTTGTCTTTGAAGCATCAGTGAATCGTCAAAACTACTCAGGATTGTGCCTCATATACATTGCATCCATCAGACCATCAATATCTTTGCAGTAGGTGAAATAACCCACGGTTTTAAAGAATTGCTCGAATTCTTGGTTTCTGGTGCGAAATGTTGTCACTTTCGCGGAGTGGTTTAGTAAATTCCACTGTTGTAAACTTGATGCCAAAAGTTCTGCCTTATTTTTTGGAAGTTCGAGATCCCTGATGAGGTCATTGAGCTCGCCCTCTCTGGTCTTATGATTGGAGGAGTCTGTGCTTTGCAAGTAGTCTGCATCTCTTGAAGCTGGTGGCTGCTGTTCTTCGCTGTTTGAAGAAACACTGTCTTCTTCGTCAGAGTACATAGCAAAATTGTCTGGAGGTTCAGGAACAGGATGTCCATCGGCATGAGGCACAGGCGGAATTGCTGATGGTATATTCGGATACACAAGTGTTGGTTTGTTCTTCATTGACATACCATTTTGAATAGGGAGCACCATACAGAAATAACAGTCAGTACGGTGATTGCTAGGCACCCTCCAAACCGTGGGCACTCCAAACGGCATACAACGTCCTTTTCCGTTCACTTACGCATTGCGTTTGGATGAACACGTAGTGCAGCACACGTGTGGTGCCCATTTTTTTCTGGTCCCCGACCTTACAGCCGAAATACAAGAAATTTGCCTTTTTTATAGTTGAAGTAATCGATACTTCCTTGAGGCAAATGTCACTTCTCCGCAAACATAGCAGAAGTTATTCGCGTCATTTACGCACTTCCGGGAAATTTTTATAAATATACAACACAATCTATGACAGTAGAACGCCAGCTGAAACTATCACGACACAATTCTCATGAAAGAACTTGGGGATGCCATCTAAAATACGACCGCTTTCATACAATACATCATAAGAATTGAAGAGAGTTGGCAGTCAACAATTTTACTGATCACATGACGAACACTTGCAGCGACGATAGCCGATCACGTGATTTCATCGTGGTATGAGAATTACGGCGCCCGCTTACAGCGTTGCCAACTTTTGAAGACGGAGACCTAATATTTAGTTTAAAATAAGTGAAATTTCAGGCTATAACTGTAACTCGAAAACTAGAGCTAAGCTGAAAATTTCTATGTCATTTTCGAATTCAGCGGCCTCAGATTAGTAAAGTTTAGCTAGTCTAGATTCCATAACGTTTTGTGTGTTGAACAGTTTAATAGTTCACAGAGGATAACACTGCAAGAACGAGATTTATAAATCTATTGTGTCAACGGCTGATCTTTCTTCATAATCTCCATTAAATGTAGGCCTAAACAGTACTTCCAACAGGCCAGATCAATTCCTTTCATGGCTTATCCAATTCAGCATTCATAAACATTCAATTTCGTGATATAATACCAAAAGCAACGGCAAGAATCCATGTGATCTGCATTAGACAAAATAGCAGCGGTTGTGGTGGTGGTGGTGGTGGTGGTGACGGTGGTGGTATTCGAAAGAAAAATAGCAATATTAGTATTAGTATAATAGCAGTAGTAGTAGTCACTGTACCATTCTTAACTAATTCAACATTCTCGTTCATCTAGGGACGTCTGTTCTCGTATTCAGACGCCCAGCGCTACCGTCTGGGTGTGAACCATCTGCAGCTGCCAGTAAACTCTCCGTTTGGATCACGTGGCGTGACGAACTACCAGAGAGATGGACATGATGCACTTTATAATCAGGGTGGAGCACCAAATTATTACCCTAACAGCTTCGGTGGGCCACAGAACTTGCCAAGTGCTGCCATCAGCAAGTTCAGAGTCTCAGGAGATGTTGCAAGGTGAGGCTGCTTCCAGTGTGTGCTTATGTGCCACGTGGAGCCAGAAGACTCCTACCTTGGCAGTATGACTGGGCCACAAAAGTACCAAATGATGACATCATTTCATTTAGTGCAACTACTGTACATAAGGCATGTCATCTTGCTGAATGACCTTAATATACACTTATGGAGAAGGCCAGCACTCCAGACTACTGTAAAGCCTTCCGTGAACTTTAGTACCAACTAAACATGAACCTTGTTCATGGCACAACTATGCAGATACTGTGACAAAATTACTTAGTTTTGGTACTGAAATACATAAGACGGTAATAAAAAAGTTTGGTTGAAGCGTATAGTAAAATGCTAAGAGAGTGTCTGCACTGAATCTATATATTTCAGGTACAATTCCAGTAACGAGGACAATTTTGGCCAGGCCACCATGTTCTGGAACACATTAACTGCAGATCAGAAAAAGAACTTGGAACGGAATATCGCAGAAAATCTGAAAGGGGCGGCGCCTTTCCTGCAGGTCAGTGAAACAACAACTTGACACCAATCGTATAATGTTCTGCTACAGGATTAATACTTGAGTGAAACTAATACTTTTACTGTATGTATTGTGTAGCAATTAGAGAGAAACAGTTCGTATATAAGATGATTCCACGGCATTCGCCAAGAGAAACTGATGAAAACCAAATATTTGCAGGGAGACAGATAGTCTAACATTCCCGTTTACTAGAGTCTGTAATACTGCCAGGGTTCAAAACGGAAAATTTTCCATAGAAAACCCTAAAAGTATTGTCACTGCACCAGCAGCAATAGCATAAGTTGTAAAAAAAATTTGCAATACACTGTAACAAAATACCGCTGTGCAAAATGACACCAAATAATTATAATGAAAACTGACTGCATAGAAAACATTGGTGATAATACGAAACGAATTCAACTAATTTCTTATTGGCAATTGCTAAAAGATAATTTTCGCAACAATGGCAAGATTACTACAAACATGGTAACATTAAACTGTATAGTGGGGAATATTTTCTGAATTTTCAAACCTGACTTACTTGAGCAGCTAAGTAGAGCCTGCGGTAATCCAGCGGGATGCTTTACACTAATGACAATGGGCTATGTTAATAGTGTTCATAGTGTAAGTTGGTCTTAACAACTGTGGTTGATATGTTTGTATTTCATGTTCGGGCAGGAACGTGCGACTGCTATGTTCGGCCGTGTTGACGAAACGTTCGGGCAGAACCTGAAGAGACATCTGCACTCTGCTTAAGCGGACATCATCAGAGCGTCTTGGCAAGACCGTGTCATTAGCACATTTCCCTTTATTATGATCTTAGTAGCGGTCAAATGTTATCCAATCTTTACACAATTATGTCTGGTTACTGTAGCCTATCTGCAATTATCTCTCTTCACGCTGTAATATTTCATTCACAGTTATAATGCTTCTGTGTGAACGCCTTTCTGGGATAAAGCCCACTTTAACATAGGAACGATAGTTCAGGGAACTAAATAGTTGGTTACATAACGATGGTAGTGCCTGATGTAAATTTCGTCCGTCTGTTGACCTGTGGGTGGCTTTATAATTTTGCCGTTAGCAACATGGTATCTGGGTTTGGGTATGTTGAAAATAATACTGAAATTACCAAACGTTAAATTATTTCTACATATTCTCTAGTAATGAAAAATTAAATAGCTAAAGTCACGTGGTCAAAATTTCGTGCTGTGAAACTGACCTAATTCTTTCAAAGCTAGACAGTGAACACAGAAACTCAGAAAGGACACATGGCACTGTACCACCCTGAGATGTTGCATGTCACAGGCGCTGTACTAGTGTCACCATTTAGCCACAGATCTGAAAATAGTGAACCACAGGAGACCGTCCTTCTTTGGTTCAAGACTCTTCTCTTTTGTAGCTCATCCAGAGTGTGGGAATGAGGTGTGAAATGAAACGCACACTCACAGTAACACGCTGTATGTATTCTAAAAGCGGAACGAGCTCAGATTTGGGGGCCAATATGGCGGCGCAAGAGTAATCGGCGATCGTGCTATATCCGTGATTGTGGAACGTTGTTAGAGGGAGGGGGAGTAGGGATGTAGGTGGGGAGTAGAAGGGGAAAGATGGTGACAGTTGTAACATTATGATTAATGTCAGGTCATTAAAAAATAGCCTAAGACTCCGGTCTAAAGATGATCAGTATTGTGCGGCACCATACCTTTTTGCGGGGATGCGGATGTGTGGGGGTGACCACGGCAAGAATATCACGTTGCGGGGGCGGAGGAGGGAGTTAACTATACACGGGACCAATCGGTGCTCGCGACGATATGCAGAAACTGTAGAAATGGTTCCCTGTGCCTTGCACCTCGCCGCGAACGTGTAGTGAGCGAGATGGTAACGGTAAACCTCTGCCCTGTTGTACGGCCCCAGGAAGCCTTGAGGCGATGCCACGTGGATTCGATGGTGTTGGTGTGGTCCCCTGTGTCTGGATCGACGAAGCATAAGGAATGGTTGACGGTGGGGTGTGTGTAACCCAGCGAGTCGAAATCGCGATACCCACCCCAGCAATCGCTGATGACCGTCGTGCCTGGTTCGATCCATTCACGTATAGTAGCCGTCAGCGTGTCGGCGGTTCTGTCCGGGACGGGAACAAGAAATGTTCTGCCGGACCGTCGTTCGACACCGCCAAACACCCACTGACCCTGACAGGGTGACCTCTGTTGTACTTTGGCCGACCGATCTTACTGTCTCAATTTCGACGGTCTTATTAGGACCACCGAATTTTTCAGAGTTGCCCTCCAAGAACTCGAGCACGGTTTCAAAACAGGACACGCCCCAGTCAGCGACCGTATGGTCACTGAGGCCAAGTTATTTTTCGATTTGGTTGGCTGGTTCGCGGCGCAGGATGTCGTACGTAATAAGTATAATTTCTATGAGAGTGAGATTACTCAGCTAGAACCATGATCCGTACCTGATGGACGCCGTCCCACGGTACCTGACCCTAGCAACTCTCTTTCGACATCGCCACCTAAATCCTTCTGCACGATGGGAGTCTGCGGACCACGTCATATCTCGTTGCAGATGTTACACTGCACCTTACTCCGAATCAGGCCCACGTCCTTGAGGAATTGAATCGCCAGTTCCTGGTGACCTAAAAGGTACGTAAGGAAATCCTGTTCGTTCCACCGTCTCTCCGTACCATCCCACGTCCGTAGGAAAACCTCGGCAATGACTGCGTCTTCCGCAAACGATCCTCGTACTCCGCGACAACTTGCTTCATACGCTGAACCATTTTCTTCTCCCAAAAAAACACAAGAACGATATACATAACAGACGCAACCACACACCAAACAATGTCGCCGAAAGCGAGGGAAGAATGCCGGTTAATTTGAAAAGGTGAAACGTACGGAAAGTTTGCCGGTTCAGTGGAATACGTGAAACAGGAAGTTCAGAGCCACGACTGCAGCGATATGGGTGTTGGAGAACGCAAGCGTGGGCCCCCGATTCTGCGCTCGCTCCCTAAAATCTAGTACTACAATTTTGCTGGGATCCCAGAACTCAATGTCAAGAGTATAATAATACAAGTGAAAGACATAGGCAAACACTACAGTATATTCACTCTAAACTACTAAAACTTGAGGTGCACCTTCTCGGCTGTTGCAGTAATGAACCGGGGGGGGGGAGTTGTCTAGTAACTACAAAACTCCAGCTATAGTGTTCCAAACTGTGATTCACCAGCGTTCTTTCCAGTGCAGTTTTTCTGGCTTCTCCAGCAAGCTTAAACACATCGGCCCTCGCCCGTCCTACACTTGTGATACAGACCGAGGACGCCGGCTGTCCTCTTTTCACACACGAGATTCTGGTTCACCCCTTGTGTCAACAAAGCAGAAGACCACTCTTGCTACATGTAGCATTTTGTTGCGGAAGCTATTTTCAAAAACTTCCTTCCACAACTCTCTGAACGCCACTTTTGTCGAAGCCTATCGCACGGACGTTACTTGTTTCCGTGCCATCTTGGGACAGACCGCTAGCGTGGGTACGCTATCACACTCCTGCGTTCTCAACCCACGCACAGCACTGCATGCTTCCCCCTCTAGCAGTGCTGCTGACAACTACCGCTGGCTTGAACCGTGCGAACGTGTAACGGTTCAGTAGCAATTTTACTGACTGCGCCATATTTGTCATTGAATGAACGGCGATGGGTCAAAAAGTACGGCTTCAGTGAGTTAGACCTTATGGCCCAGAAGGTGTAACAATTGAAAACAGAACTTCTGCTGCAACTAATAATGATTAGGTGATTACAAAAAATCATAAATAGATTTAATCAATATTGAATTTTCAATAACAGAGAAATTTAAAATAAGTTTTTATAATTAAACAGGTAATTAATAACCCTAAAACAGGTAATTTATTATAATTAGTACAATTAGAAATGCAGTGTTAGTGTGATGAACAATTAGAGTATGTTACCAATGTAATATGTAGAGGCCCTCTGTTCGAATATTTATAAAAATTTACACTTGTGTAGCTGTACTGGCCACATGTCCGCCATCTGTCAGGCTGTCATAATATTAACGCTGTACTACACTAAAAGACCGTAGCCATAGAAATCCAATTAGTGTGCAAAATTAATCTAGCCGATGTCAAGCGCACACTAAGGCTACGCGCGCACTGGCAACTTTAGTTGCTCAACTTTTTAGTTGTCCGGATGGAGAACACTGCTTTATACGGGAGCGCGCGCACTGGCAACTTTTCTGTTGCAGCAACAAAAACGTTGCTGCCGGTTGCAGCCAGACCCATTCTCGAGGCAACAGAAATGTTGTGATAACGATAGAACGCTCATGTTTCAGTGTGGCCGCGCGCACTGGCAACTAAATAGTTGCTTGCTAGCTGCAGTAAGGCGCACAAGCCATGTGTCTTGAGTCACACAGCTATGTCTATCGTAGAGGATACAGAAAAGTTAATATGCGAGGTGGAGAGAAGACCACCTTTGTATAATAAAAAACTGAAAGAATACAGCGACAGAAATGTGAAGGATAAATTGTGGTGCGAAGTTTGTAAGTCAGTCGTCACGAACTGGAGTGAGCTTCCAGCTGAGCAGAAATCAGAAAAATGTAAGTTAATTTTCTTGTTCATATTATTGGGGATCATGCTGATGATGCTAATATATTGGGCAGAAGCGTACATACAGTAAAGAAAAACACAGAGGCTTCAGTAGTTGCTAGTAAGGAGATTGGCCTAGAGGTAAATGCTAAAAAAAACTAAGTACATGGTCATGTCTCGAGATTAAAATGCAGGACGAAGTCACTGTATAAGGACTGATAATAGTTCGTTTGAAAGGGTGGAACTTTTCAGATATTTGGGAACAAATCTAACGTATCAAAATTATATTCAGGAGGGAAATAAGTGCAGATTGAAGTCACAGAATACCTGCTATTGCTCGGTGCAGAATCTTTTGTCTTCCAGTTTTCTATCCAAAATATAAAGATTAAGGTACACAG
>Ga0131853_10027733_pt1 | contig 10154 bp, 6 predicted proteins | sample TergutLab28metaG_FD_92764 | JGI IMG/M metagenome (GOLD analysis project Ga0131853, IMG submission 92764) | Labiotermes labralis P1 segment gut microbial communities from Petit-Saut dam, French Guiana - Lab288 P1 (version 2) (version 2) | ecosystem: Host-associated > Arthropoda: Insects >... | reverse complement strand
TATTATTATTATTATTATTAGACCCGTGTCAGGGTCATGACGGAAATTGGTATTCCAAGTGCACTGCTCGTGTACATTTATTAGCCGGCGAAACATCAGGGCGTTGTCACGACACGCCGCGCGTACACTAATACTGGCATCCTAGCAACGAATCAGTGACCGGCGCAAGTGCCTGGAATACAGAATCATACAGCCAGATTCTCTTATTGTTATTGCTACTGCTTGACTTCTGCCCACCACGGATTAAGTCTAAGCCAGTTTTGACGTCATTGCGATCTTCTGCGGATGTGTTCCGCTGTGGGGAGTCTACTCTGCCCAACTTCTGCACGATTGAATCCTTCAGAACCAAAGAAGCCAAGCTGCCAATCCTCCTCACAGATTTAGAGGATTTTGCTTCTTTCACAGCACTGGCCGCGGTATTACTTTGCACATATCACTACAGAATTTCCCATTTGTTTACTCTTCTTTTCTGAAGATACGCGCAGTAGGTTTCCCGCACTGTTAGTTTATAAGGAATAAAGTGCACGGCATCAATTCTCAAGTGACTGTAGTTTTAACTATTTCCCCTCCGATAAGTTAGAAACTTACAGCACAGAAGAGAGTCTGGTCAAGATAGTGGGCTTCAGCTGTGGATGGTGTATGCTTCGGCAAGAAATTTGTGCTTATTACATAACGGTTTTGCTGGAAGATGTCGTAACCATTTCAAGGTAACACAGCTCCAGTCATCTGTGAAAACAAAGAATAACCTCAGAAAACCTAAGTCAGAATAGCCGGTAACTCTGCTAGGTTTCGGAGTTTCAGGTCAGACATCCCCGTTGTGTTGTATAGAATTAAAGATATAAACAATATACAAACACAACTCAATTAATTATTTTATTAGTGTATTTCTTACATTGTTTCGGCTCTAGTTATGAGCCATCTTCAGATTGATTACTTTTCTTAGTAAGGCAAAATATACAATTAGCAATGTTATTGTTTTTGTTACCTACGAGATCTCTTATAACACATAAAAATTTTAACATTGATTCCACTGTATAGCAGTATTAAAATTCAGTTAGTGGAAGTTAATTATATAGAATATTAAAATTGCATGGTATTAGGATCATGGAATGTAGTGTGGGTACTAAAAATTATTCTATTTAACTGGGTACTTCACTGATGCAGTGGTTTTTTGTGACGATGTAACATAGATCTATGGAGGTTATCGGAAGTTTGTTGACCTTCTGTGACAAAGTTTTGGTCGTTGGTAATTTATATATATATATATATATATATATACATACATATATATATATATACATATATATATATATATATATACACTTGTTATTTAAGAGAGGATAACAGTATTAAGATGTTGTTTATGAAATAATGCAGAATGTTTCTCTTGGAAATATGGTGTGTGGACTTCATCAAATATATGGTATGTTTGTTTATGTTACATATTTTGAAGTATTTGTTGACTGATGTATGTTCACGTTTGTGCCGAAGAAAATAACTTCTTAAATTGTTGTAGTATTATTTACTTTTTGAGTGGAGATCGTTGAATATACGTGCGTGTATTCCTTGTGGTATGCTGGTTTATTTGTATTCTGTATTGGGTAAATGACAAAACACACACACCTTCGACATGTTCGACACATTCTACCCGCCCCATAGCCCAGACACACACCAGCATAACTCCCACGTGACACGGAACACACATAACGCTACCTAACACTAATTGTATCTTTTCATCCTTACAGCATTACACACCACATGCGGTAATAACACTAGTATAGTCTCGAGCTCCTCATGATGGGCATATAAATGCCCGAAACATGTTGAGCAGATTACAAGTACAATAAACCATTCAGTAGCATCTAGTTGGTTTTCTTCTTTACGCTTGTAGCTAATTTTTGGAAAACGTTTACATTTTTCCTAACGGTGGATACATACCTCCTCATTGTGAGCTTACAGGTTGCTTCGTTATGTATATATATATATATATATGAACTTTTTTTGCCTTCCATTTCCATCAACCGTGTTAATTAAATCGTAAAAATATAACGGTGTCTCGTATGGTGGTAAATATTCGGATAAATTCTTTAATTAATGCAGGACACATACAAATGTAGTAATAATTTTATTGTGACTCCAGTTTATTCCTATACAACATAATATAGCCCTTGTCACAATTAATAAATTAATAAATAAACCAGCCTTACCCTTGGACTCTATATTTTTCGCTAGGGATACTTTCCTTTGTTAAAATCATTGAACTTCATCTGCATCTGCTCTTTGACGGTTTAGTGTTGTTACGGCAAATCACGCATGTTTTATCATGCCAAACTTGTAGTAATAAGGTGCAAGTAACAGAGCTGAAGTAAGTCGTGAGAACAGTCATGTATTCATTAAAATATTGTCTCCAATAATAGCTAACTGTTCTGTTATAAAACTAGCAGTAATATAAGTCATGATGATGATGATGATCATCATCATCATCATCATCATCATCATCATCATCATCATCATCATCATCAAGCTAACATGGGGTTGGGGCGCTTGTTGACCCGTTCCGTTCTCACACATCTAGAAGTCCCTTTAACGGTAGAAATAACAAACATCTCCACTTATAGTATACTTTGATATCTCCCGCCCTGGCACAGTGCCAGATCCTGCATAAGCATGTCTTTTTACTACCAGCAGTTTTGACAGTGGGTTTTAAACTGGAATTAAACCCCCAGCATGCTGGGTATTTAAAACATACCACCGATATAATTTATAATGTTTTCATCTTGGCCACAAAATAGCTTTATTTGTATGTTTCTCATTGTTATCGAACACTTAACGACGATCTTCCTAATCCAAGATTCATTTGTCGATCTTTACAGCTGGGACCCACTGCTTATTTTGCAATACTGGAAATAAATTCCATATAAGATTTGGATAAAAAAATCGTGATTGAAATGGTTAAATAAACTGTTTCACTGCAGAGGGGACTTTGGGTGGGCGAGAATGTTCATTGTGAAGCGGAACGGTTTTCAAATAGAGACAAGCTTGACATATTGTCCCTGGTATTTGCGTGCAATCAGTGAATTAATACCACAGGATCTTCAAATATGATAGTGAATAACCAGACACGAGTCGAATTGCCATTTCACAAATGCAATTCTAGAGCTTCGCCTATAGAGTACCACATTCTATTTATTGCCAAAAAAAATTATTCTAGAAAGGAGTTCCTGGTATGTAACCTCATATCAGGCACTAAGATTTAAAACTAAAGACAGGTGAGTGAATTGTGCTTAAGTATAGATGAAGATCTATTCAAGCTAGCTCCAGGTCTATGCAAATTGTCAAAATCTGGCAACTCGTCCTCTTGTTCTTCACACTTGGGTCATGCGACGTGCTCTCTCGTGGACCACACATAACTGCACACCGTCTCAGCCATTCGCACATGTTAGCAAAATCACTGTGGTTTCGTATTCATGTCCACTTATACTTCTCCTTCGTAAACTTTCATGATATGGAAGTAATGAAATCACAGTTGACAACGCTGATTGCGAAATCCCATGAAAGCACCTTGATAGGTCATTTCCCCGAAGATTCGTTAGGCTGAATTTGAGCTATATAATTACACATGTGCATAAAATTCATATTATGATAATGTAATGGGAGTAATATTACACAGAGAAATTTGGTTCAAGCGGTGATATCTGTGACTTGTACCCGGTTTGAATCTGGGCTGGACCATTGACCACTACTCCAAAAAAACACTAGATCATGACTGCCATTTCCGTGTCTTTTCCAAATTATCATTCACGTATTCTCTTACCGTATATGTAATCTGCATTCGTGACGGCATCATTATATAAGCCAATAAAGTGACGTCGTTTAGTTTGCGCTGTAACTGAAAGGTGTGATGTCAACGCCTTGCAAATAATTTAAAACCTCTCTATTTAAACTGGGTAAGATAAGACAACCCACAATCAGCAGAAGCACAGCACATCTTACGCAACCAATAAGAATACGGCACGATGAATAACCTAATGACCCCACTTAAGTCCCTTAATAACCCAAACATGCTAACCCCTTACGAACAGTTCTACATCCAAGCCCTCCACCAGGAAGGGAAGTTCATTCCAGAAATTTCCAGGCGACCCGAACCCTCTATTCCAACTGGCCATTCACCCCGCCCATACAACACATGACAGGGCCAGTCGAACAATATCCCTCATCCTGGACGCATAGACTGCTGCCCTCCACCTGACCGCCGACCACCAGCAACCAAGGGAATGTACAGTGAATCGTTTTCATTCTAATAATACACCTAGCACCCACATAACCACGGGCACTCCACTAACACGGACATCACACACATTCGACACACTCTACCCGCCCCATAGCCCAGAGACACACAACAACATAACTAAACACGAAACACACATAACGCTACCTAACACTAATTGTATCTTTTCATCTTTACAGCATTACACACCATATGTTGTAATAACACATGTATAGTCTCGAGCTCCTGATGATGGGCATATAAGCGCCCGAAACATGTTGAGCAGATTACAAGTGCAACAAACCATTCAGTAGCATCTAATTGGTTTTCTTGTCTACGCATATACAACGATGCACGGACAAACATAAATCAAATTAGCTACAATCATATTTGTCGAGTAAGTGTAAGCTGACTGGTTGTTTTGTTATAAACGCGTGACACTGTCACCTTCTTTCCCAATTATTCCGCAAAATATAAAAGCTAAGTACAAGGCAAAACCAGAGTGAATGGAAGAAAGTTGATGCAAAACTATATGATGTTCTCCACACTAATACCTGCTTATTTTTACATCAGAATTTTATAAAAAAGACGCTGCACTCCCCATTTCATTACGCTGCCACACACTGTTATTCTTCTTGTTGCAGCAACGTTTAGTGTCCTACAAATTGAAACATAAAGAAATTCCCTGAGGCCTCCCCATAAATTGAATAGCATTGCAATTAATCAAGCAGCCGACGTACGTATCATGGACCGGGTTTATGCGTCTTGATGTTGTCATCAACACAGAGTTAGAGTGAATACTTGCCGGTTATAAGAAGGGTATTTTATGTACTTATACCTCTCGCTTAAATATAAATTTTCTTCGTATCCAGTTATTTCTACATTATTATTATTATTATTATCATCATCATCATCATCATCATCTCCTTTATGCAGGGTATTTATACTTATATTCCTGAGACAAACTGTGTCCCTAAGGAATACAGAGTTGCAGATATTCTATTGTTACTACTCATGGTGCTTATATCGTTAGTTTCAGTGTTGAATCTATTGTACTTTTACATTAGTACTTTCCGCATTATGTGTGCAGTGCCAAATATGACTGTTTTTTGGAGTTCCTTGACTTCATATTTTTCCTGGTATGTTATTCACGTGTTTTCTAAATGACTTTGAAATAGTCCCAGTCGCCCCTATTATTACTGGTATCACCTTTGTTTTTACATTCCACATGCACTGTATTTCTCTGATAAGATCTTTCTATTTTAGAATCTTCTCGACTTCCTTTTTAATCATATTTCTGTCTCCTGAGATTGCAACGTCTATTAACATACATGTTCCCTTTTCATTATCACGGATTATTATGTCTGGTTTGTTGTTGGGGATAGTTCTGTCAGTTTGTATTTGTTTATTCCACAATATGGTTACCTTGCCTCCTTGACTTGTTTCTACTGATTTTGGCACATGTTCATACCAGTGTTTTTTGTCTAGTTGTTTTTATCCAATTATTATTATTATTATTACGTTGTTGTTTTTGTTTCTGTCATTATCATTATTATAGTCATCACTGGACTATTTATCACCGCTCCTATTTTACCCTTGCCCTCCACTACTGCAAAAATTTACAAAACCTTTTATGAGTACGGCACGGAATTGCACTATTTCTGAATTCTTGTGAAACCAGTAATATGCACGCACTGTTTCGGTTACATGAACTTGATTTGCGTGGGCGACATGATTTATTTATAGAGCTATTACATGCCACAGGCTGAAAGCCGAAATGTTTTTTCGTTTAGGAAATGATATGTTGTAGTAAATAAATGGACGGACATTTGTCAAATTTCTACACATCTCTGTTGAAATATTGTAACTATTAATCAGTGTGTGGAAGTTGTGAGTACATGAAATGAAACAGTATGTCAACAGGTTAACTCCAGGGACTATAATCTTACAAAAAAGGATTACATTTCGCAAGTTTTTATGCTTGTGACGTAGAAAGCAAAAATATGATACTTCACAGTTTATCATTGCTAGAAATTTGTAATGTAGCGTCTGGACTGTACTACCGTACAGTCTGATAGATCTGTGTCAACATGTTAAAGAACATACTACTCCGGTTCTTCCTTTCTCCTTGAAGATAGAGGCAGTCGATTCCTCAACAGATCTGATATTTATCTACCAAAATTGGAGGCGTCATATCTCAGATGAAAGTAACATTTATAGCCACAACGGTGAGAAATTGCTTTATAGCACAGGTAGGCAATTTTAAAATCAGACCAGTGTTTATTGTAAGGAGGAATGCCGGCTATTGATGTCATGAAAATAAGTCCCTCCTGGGGGAAAGACTGGACCACCCGTACGCAGAACCATCTTGTGGACTGAAGACTTACTGATTACAACAGCAATCTTACTTCATATTTACAATTAAATGAGTTTAAAAATACCAGACCCCACCACTGCAATACGTAAACACAGGGAGGTGTCTCTAAACGTAGGTTTTCCTTTCGGAAATAAACACTTGTCTGAATTATAAATTTTAACAGACACTGGTTGCTTAAGTCTGGTTTTGTGCATGTGTCTGTGGAGTGACTTCACATGGCACAACGGCCATTAACGATACCAAGCACGTCCTTGCTTGCGAAACTTAAATTGTAATAAAGTTCCACTTCTAAAGAAATGACCGCCAATGTTAGAATACATAATCACGTATTTTCTTTCTTAACATCTCCTGAGATTTTTTATCAAGCATGCGGAAACATGAGAGACTGTAGACGAGCATATATTAAGTGAGAGCTGAAGTTCTCATGACGCTGATTGCGACTGTTGCTGTCGTCTGAGATGTGACGTAGGTAGTAGGTACGCAGGTAGGCAGCTAAATAGGTAGGTACCAGCATTTCGAATGACGGAACTGTCTGTTTCTCCGCGTTACAAGAGGAGTACCCTTACCCTTACACGAATACGAAGGTGGAGGAAGCGTGGACCTGTAGCTCCACGTTTTTTAAGTTTTCATGGAATTTTGCATAGTCGTGGGGGATATTGCTGTTACTGATGTCTGACGTTCTGCCTGTAAATCTTAATTCTCACGTTCAGTAAAAGCTTCTATTCAAATTAATCTCATTTACAAGTGTTAGTACTTAATTCCCATTCTGCAGGTTACTTCACCTGTCGTTCTGTCTGCAACTAGCAGGTAGCAGCAAATCGGTATCAACTCGTTCCTGCACATTGACGCCTTGCCAGCCCCTCGCCCTTATCACGCGCTACTTGCATACTGCTGAGTATCAATAACAGGTGTCATGGTGGTACAGTACATGATAACCAACATTGTAAGATTGCATTCAGCTCAATTTCTCGTTCTGTTACCTCTGCAATTGTACAATATGAAGCCCTTGAAAATGAGCTTTTCTTTTTTGAAGGTTTCGGACAAATTGCAATAGAAATTAAACAATAGAGTGCCTTATTCATTTGTATACTTTGAGTACTGAAAAGAAATAACACGAATCTACAGCCTTGAAATTTCTGAATTAACTACCTTGTTTTCTGTAGGATTTATTCGAACTATTACTAGTCGGTGTATTCATGTGTTCATATAAACGATAATAAGAGAGGAGCTTATCGGAGAGGGGCGTTGTGCAGTCTCAGCTAGAAACATGGGAAACTGAAAGGAAGATATGTCTTAGGAGATATAGGCCTAGAGGGGAGGGCAAAATTAGAAGACACATAGAAGTATTGTTGGACAGTGTAGACTACATGTACTGGGGCGCTATGTGATGTCATTGCTGGATATTGTGAAGAATGCAATGAGTTTCCCAATTTATTTAAAGGCGGAGGATTCCTTGTCTATCTGTGGGAGTATTACTTTGCCAAGAATGACTATGTTTCATGGGGCCATTTAGTTATTAGCCTGTCACGAACAGCTCAACCTAAGGCGCTGCGAGTCGTAAATTCTATAACCTTTTTAATACAGGCCTATATACGCTATTGCTCTCTGAGTTCATGTTGTATAGAAAAAGCGACCAGCCACATATCCCGGCTGAATGTTTCCTGTCAAATATCCGAGGGATTCACAATTTACAACTAATCCGTAATTCTATGAATTCAGAAGTCTACTCCTTACCTGAAATAAAAAGGGACAAAAGAGTCTTTGAAAACATCATTTAAAAAACAATGAAATAATAAGTGACAATTTTTTTAAATTGAAAACACATATATCATTTATTTTAGTCTGTTACAAACCTCAGGATATGAGAGTTGAATTGCTCACGGTGTTTCCTATGAAATATTCTGTTCTCTCCAAAGGGCCATCGTGGAGTCTAGTAAAACTGTATCAGTAATTAAGAGGATAAAAAGGTAACATTTTGGTGGAGTCAGGAGAATCCTCTGAAACGTCGGCATGCCTCTGTCAGACGACACAATGTGATATCACGGAAGACGGTATTCGTCACAGATCAGGCAGTTATTACTTTGGAAAATAACTGCTGTTTATTGTAACAACGACACGGAACACGCGCGTAAACTATGAGGCAATTGCTGTGTTTCTGCACGTCAGATTTGGGGGTGTTCACGTTTAAAAAACACTGAATTGCATCGCAGTCTTGAAACTGGTTGTATTTCAAAACATTCCGTAGTTTTCGTTGTAATTCCACGGTCATTCTTTACTACACGCTTTCTACTTAATCCTAATAATTCTCTCGTTATAGTAAACAACGCTATCATCTGGGTTTGGAAAATTATATGAAACTGGTCAGAATGTTGCCCAATGTTCGACAGGATACAGTCATTGAAACTGAGGTTTATTGTTATTTTAATTTTAATTATTGTGTTTACTTTTTTTGTAGTAGCGGACGATTACTGTCATTATCCACTCAACCATTATCAAGAAATGTCAATAGTACACATGACAATAACTGTGGAAGCCTATTTGTACCCCAGCGTGTTATTAGTCACTCCTTTCATTCACCAAACTCTCTACACACCATTCCGTATTAGCCCTTTTTTAAAGAAAAATTAGTTGTGTATTGTTTATACCGTGCATTGTGAGACAACTATCGAATTTCTTCTCAGACCATTCCACATAACACAAGATGGCTGCATATAAATATTACACCACACGTATGCATTCACTCCCACTCACACTAGAACGAAAACAAAAAGACTGGACCATAATATAAACACACAGCACGAGCCAATAGTTTCCAAATGCCCCGATCCAAAAACTAAATTCCCAGTTACAAGTTAAACAGGGATAATGATGCAACACAAAATATGAAAACTGGGACGACGTTTATATACCATAGCACATTAGTATGCAAGATCACGAATTTGTTAAAAAAACACAAAAGCGAGAATAGCATTCAAAAGTACCAACACCATGTAAGACCTTAGAAAAACCAAAAGAGAACAGTAATATACATGAACGTACGAAATGTGGGAATTTCGAACTCACAAGTGTCATATGCAAATTATCCTATGTTGGACGAACCAGTCTAGCCTAAAACAAAGATACCAGGAAGATATACTATTTATAAAACAAACTTATCCTCAATCGGCATATGCTGTATATATTTTATATAATAACCATGCATATGAACCCATTACTATCATGTCTTTACTAAAACAAGCCACCAAGGCTGAATTCCTTCAGAACAATTTTACACCCATTCACACTGTTATCATAAAAAGCTCATACCGGAACAAAATGAAGGCGAAAACAACCCAATGTACCAACTGATCTTTGATCTTCTTATTACGTCAACCCCCCCCCCCCCCCCCCCCAAAAAAATTAAATACCCCCCCTCCTTCCCCTAATTTTACCCCAACAACCCACCCCCCCCCCCCCCCACAAAAAAACCCTCCTTCCTTTTTTTAGGTCTTTATATATTCACCCTTTTTT
>Ga0131853_10027732_pt1 | contig 10154 bp, 12 predicted proteins | sample TergutLab28metaG_FD_92764 | JGI IMG/M metagenome (GOLD analysis project Ga0131853, IMG submission 92764) | Labiotermes labralis P1 segment gut microbial communities from Petit-Saut dam, French Guiana - Lab288 P1 (version 2) (version 2) | ecosystem: Host-associated > Arthropoda: Insects >... | reverse complement strand
TTGTCGCCTGTTAAAGTCCCAGGTCGTGCAGTTGCGTTTAAGGAACGCCTTGATGGCCGGTACGAGCAGTACGATGCCATACGAATCGAAGTAGTAGCCACTCGAGGATTTGGGTCCGAAGTGCACGGCCAGCCAGTGTGAACCTCTCTGTGTGTGCGGATCGACATTGATGATGACAGTGATGGTTCGCGTGATCGAATGTGGTAGGAGATCGGAAGGTGAAACGTCGAGGAATGAGCTGACGTAACGCAGTGTACAGTGTCCATCTCTCTTTTAGAAGTCGGTCGTGACGCTACGCGCAAAATCTATGAGGACTGAATTGTCGAATTCTAGGCACAGCAGACACGTGATCGCCCCGAGTTCGATTTATGTATGTCGGACGCCACGAAAAGCGTCCTGTAGCCCATGACGGACGTCTTTTCATGATCCATGCTCAGAGATAGGCCCTCGTTAGGTAACTTTCCCGTTCACAAACAGCGAAGGATCACGGATGTCGTAATGTAGAAATTTGTACGGGTTGCTGTACAGTGAACCGAAAAAGTCAGTGTTCTTAACCATGGTGAATAAGACACGTTTCGGAATGGGACCTAGGTCGGCGTCGATTGACAATGATTTTGATCCGGCAGAGAATGTGAACTTCTTGTGTTTGACACTCGTCAGCGCACGAGACTCCCCTTCCTCAGTGTCGAATTGTGAGCCAGCAATTTGTCGGAGTATGGCCTGACCAGAATTTGGGCGTTCAAAAATTCGTAAACTGTTTTCGTATCAACCCTCTTATTCATGGGATTCGCGCGGGCTTTATTCAACCTGACACCGGACACTAAGTATTGGGGCACGTTTCATATGTCACTATGTAATCGACCAAAGAGCTGGACATCCCTACTCGCGCCAAGTCTGTTCCAGCGACTGATGTATCCCCGGTTCGCCGTGGCGGTCAGAGTCTCGGCCATGGGATCGCTAGGCTGCATGTCTCCCGTGTCGAGATACCAGTACGCGTTTGAGAGAAATGTGACAGCCCCATCTATGCCATAGATCATGAGAGTCTCGAGATGGGAGCGATAATGATAGTGCTCGCTCGCCTGCGCGATGGTGACGCCATTGAGAGTGACGTTACATTGACTGAACAGGGAATGAAGGAAATATTAGTTACTCCCACTTATGTCCGTAAAGTCAACATCCATTTACCTCGGAGGTAGAGTTTGATATCGAGATCAATGTACGTATCGTTTACGGCAGATATAAAAAATCGTTTTAATCGACCGGGTAATGGGGTTGTACGCGGTCTCTATCGTCGCGAGCAGAGACGTCTGTATAGGACTGTGCGCGAATATGTCATACTCGCTACCCAACGGAAGCTACTACGCCGTGGCAGACATGATGGTGATGGGCTGTCGAATAGTAACTGAAGGAAACTAGGTAAAGATGTCCCTTTTTGTTATTTTTCTCGGTCACACTTAGTCTGATTTATGTTTCGAGACTTTGCCCTCTTACCTCCCACCGCCGCCGCCGCCTGACCGCGGGGGCGTTTGCGTCCCCGGCCTCGCAGTTTCCTAATTAAATTTTATGCGGATACAGTCACGTGTTTAGACACTATATCTCCAGCACTCACATCGTCGGATGACTTGTATTCTGCGATATAGATCAGAATCTTGCCACCGGTACGCAACGTCTCGCGGCACACTCCCTTCATTCCGCTCCACAGGAGTGGGCGAACCCAGGGAAGAGACTGCCGAAAAAATTGCCGATCCCGTGATCTCGCTGAACGTAGAGCGGGTGGAGTATACGGGTCCGATCCCCGGATTAGTAAGCCCGCTACCCGCCTGATTTAGGTAGTACACTTATAATGGATGCATCCTTATAAATGTCCTATTAGAAATGGCGTCCCCCGTTTTATACAATTTTTTCACCTCTTGTAATTCTTACGAAAATGAAGCACAACTTTGTGGGCGTCGTGTTGTCCTCGAAGGGGATGAGCAGCCCCTCCGACGTCAAGAACTCGATTCGAATGTCCTGAAATCTCCGCTGCTCGACGGGCACATAATACAAGTTTCGAAACTTGTGCCTACAAGATGATGATGATGATGATGGTAAGAAAAATGTCCGCATGCAACGGACGGTGTTGTCGCCAACAAATTGCGACGAAATCGGGTTACAGTAGCTTAGGGCGGGGCCGTTCCCCAGTTCGCGTGCAGGAACACGAAATTTCACACAACCCCACTTTCCAATTGGAGGTCGAAACCCGGTCTATGGGTTTTGCCAGTTATACCGTGAAATCGGCGTGCGTATTCTGTTCGTAGATGTCTGGCGAGGCGTTGCTGATCAGACTGACGTAAAAATGGCTAGTCGTCGCCATATTTTCTCAGATATTCTTCACGCTGTTTCCAGGCACACAACAGTCGATGTCCTGACTGTAACCTCGCCAGCGGACGAGAAATTCGCGAATGCCTCGTCTAACCCTCTTGTCTAGTATTTTATCACTCTTGTAAACGGTCCGGTCCATAATATTTATGGTGGTCAGTTCCTCCCGGTAAAACTGGCCCTCTGTAGGCGTACCGTTTAAATCCGCGAGCTCGTAGACGGCTCGCGGTCGCCTCGCGATTACTGTCGCGACCCTATAAATCTCGGGTGCTGAAATTCTGTTTAGTAGCCTTGGCAAACTGCATCTTCTCCTTGCTGATGCGCACTGCTGCCCCACCGGAAACGACGCTTTCGCGACACGAACGCGACCCTCTCTCCGGGCCTCCATCCTCTTGCATATCGCGAGCAAGTCCAAATCGGTGACTCGCGAGGGCGCCATGCCTGTTTCTTTAACCAGGCCGTGATGGCGTCGACAGACTTTTTCGTCGGTTTACCTCTTTTCTTCTTCCTTGCCTCCCAATTTGCGGATAGAAGCTTCCGCAGGGTCGAGAAGGCCGACGGGTTGGCGTGGTCGTAATATAATCTGATAGTAGTAGCAGGAGCCATTTTTAATAATTTATCAACTTACGAATTAACGTGGATACGACACCCCATCCCTTGGGTTTCGCAAAGAAAGGCGCAATGATATGACGAAATTTCTTTTCTTGCGTTATTTTAATGTTATCGCCAGGCTGATATCTCTTCAAATGAGTTTTAGTCATTATCAATATTTTTTATACATCTTTAGATCGGTCTTGTTGATGATTTCCTTATTTACGTTCTTACTTGTCAGTATTTCCCATAACCCTTCCGTCCTTCGGAACGCGGTTCCTTCAATTATGGAATTGTCACGCCGGAGAATCGCCTATCATTAATTGTTTGCCATTGTTGCGATACCGTATTGTGGATCGAGAAAACATCTCCCCATGTAGGGGAGACTAGCTATGGTTCCGACATTTTCTTCTTCTTTACCTTAGTCTCCTCCTCCTCCTTTTTGATAGAATCGTCATCATCATCGTCTCCGATTACGGGTATAAATCCTTGTTTAGAGGTCTCGTATACGATCTCTCTAGATGTCGAAGTAGTTGGCGAGGGAGACCTCCTACGCCGCGTCTTGGGCGTTTACGCCGCCTAAACTTAAAGACAATCAACTGTTTTGCTAGCCTGGGCTCAGGGGTATGGGAGGGGGTCGCCCTGGTAGAAGTTGTCGGCGGCGTTTCAGGCATTACTCGTCTTAGAAAATCCGAGGTCGCTTTCGTCTGCTTCTTCCTTTTGATATCGGCCTCGCGAATTTTGTGGCGCATCTTAACCCACTCATCATACGGATGGTGTTTGCAGTCTCTACTTCCATGTTTCTTCCGCTCGCGAGGCGAGTGTCGACGGCTTCACTTGTCCCTACCATGGTTATGGTCGGCCCGTACGAGGTACATCTTACGTCACATGTTTATCGGAGGGAGATGAGGCTGGCGATCGTTGGCAGGATGGCCCCCAATAGGGACAACAGAAGACACCGCTCGGAACTATGAGTCTCTTCTTGCCCGAGAGAGACACGTGCCTATCGGCGACCTTACGAAGCGCGGCCTTGTGTATTTGCAGCTTGCGCTTGTTACAACCTGACAATTTTATATTACCGGTCAGTACGTTCAACACACACCCGCTTATACAATTCACGAGTTCTTTGTTACAATTGGTTATTAGGGCTTTACGCAATCTCGGTTCGGCTGTCTTGACCACGTGAAGGGCGTGATAATTCGATCTCACCCGCTTCATCGCCTATATCGGAATAGACGACCGTTGGATATTCTTTTCGGAATATGTTGGTTCGAAACCGCAGACCGTCATTCGTATCTTGTGTTGGATCCAAGATAAGGAACCGTGGGATCGTTGTGTCGCATCGAGGTAGGCATTATACAACCCTATAATATCTTCGGGATACACTTTTTGGGCCAAGTACATGAACTGCTTCTTATCTCTGACGATTTTCAATGCGAGTAGATAATGGGCATTCTACGATCTATCTCTACAGTAGCGTCCCTGAAGGAAGAGATTTTGGGGAATGAAAATCACGCTGATATTTCTGTGATGAGTGCTTTTCGTAAACAAGACTCACCCATTTGATTTTTATAAAGGTCGCTTATCAGATCGTCTAAGATCACAAGGCATAGTTTGCCGCCGCCACCACCACCACCAAAGTTCTCCGGTACGCCCTCGTGATATGTCGTGTTTTTGCAGGACAACTGCTGACGCCACGGAACAATTATCTTCTCACTGTAACACCAGATTATGCCGCCGCCGAAATCGTTTTCGGTGGACAGGGCGTCGAGATCCTGTAGCAGTCGTATCGAAATGACGTTTTGCCGAACCGCTAGGTCCGCTCACTATACACGAGAACGGATGCTTGAATTTAAGATAATCACTCATGGATGGTCAGGCTATGACATGATGTCATTCACCCTCCCATATTTATACGCAAACGGAACGGACGTATTGTCACCTAATCGTCGTCTCTTGAAAAATGAAATTCTGTATATCTTATCTTCGGGTTCGGTGACTATGGATATGATTCCTCCCTTCCTCTTGCGTTTAATCTTCTTCTCGGTATGTACATTCACAGCGGTGGGTTTCTCCCCCGTACCCTGAGATAATATCCCTGATGACTTCAAAATTTACCATTCGTTAGGCATTATAATTCAGGGTTATGCCCCTTACTTTAGAAACGGTTCGATCGTCCCCGGTCACAGTATCGAAAACCCTGTACGCGTAGTTCTTTGTTCCACCACTGACAAATTCCGAAATAATTTGATTGGGGTCAATTCGGATGTCATGTCTCCCAATTTGTCCCACGTTTAAATCAGCTCGGCTGAATGTATCACCGAATCTCTATCGCAATATATCGCGTTCTCTCGCACCCGGTCGAGATAGCGATACAGATGGATCCTCGGTCCCACGGTGACTCAAGCTCTTATTACCCCGGTCGTGTGTCGCAAACTAGGCGCGTCTTCTTCGGCCCTGTACTTCCACGAGACCAGACGACCTCGTCGTTGGCAAATACGAGGTTCATCACTTCGATGCCTGGCGTGGCTAGGAATCCGTACGATTCTTTAGGTTCCGAAATCCCTCTTGTCTGCGTCAATTTCCCCCACATGTAGTTGACACAGTTTGGCCAGAACCCGTTTCGGCGCGTTGAACCTTGTTGCTTCTTTTTCTACCCGTATTCCTTCATTCTGCCAAAACGATTCCACATATCATTCCTCGTCTTCGGCACTGTTGACCCAGCCGTGATAACCGCTAGCCTCAGCTTTCAGTTTCAAAAATGTGTATGTAGTCGACGAAAATACGTCCCCGGTTGTTTGCGGGTTAAATTGGGTCACCTGATACTCGTAGACCTCATAGATCTCGAGTATTCTGTACCCCTTTTCTACAGCCAACCTGACCTCGTCCATTACCAATGTACCGGTGAGATCTCGCTTCTCATCCTTGGTATGCCTACATTCTTCACCAGAGGAGGTGTGGACACAGGCAAAACATGAGCTTATTGTATCTGTATGGGAGGACGGTATGATACAACCTCTCTGGCGGAACGATCGAACATTTGATTAAACCGTCCATACGTGGGCCGGTTTTTGTCCTTACACGCGTTTTTTCATGAATGACCGGATGACCTACGGGAAACTTGAAATACTTGCATGTGTACGGGTAGACGCTCATGACGACAACATATTGAATGGTATCATTTTCGCGTGCCTTGTAGTTTAGACGCATGGCCTCAGTTCGACCCCCCGTGCAGGGTGTCGCGGGCACACAGCGGACTCTGTTCTACTATGGGATGCGCGAGCAGTTCAGGTTTCACTGTACCTGCTTCGTCAAACTCTTATTCCCATTGGAACTTGACCAGATATCCTACTCGCTTTATCTGTTCGAGACACGACACAGTTCCGCTAGCGTATAACCTCTCAAGTTGCTAACGTCACGGAACGGTTGTCACGGATGCCCGTGATAACTCCCAAATAACTTGTAGATCGTACGCGTCTCGGGGCTATAACCATCTACACAAGCGAGGCAATTCGGGCGGCTTGTACTCGCGACCGTTGCGACCGTGCCTTATCTTCACTCCGTCCGTCTGTTGCATATGCAGCAGCCACATCATGGCCTTCTTGCTGTAATTGTTATGGTATATGTACCCTCCAGTAGGTATGAGATCAATAGTGTCGGGTTGCAGGAATCGTTTACGCAAGATCTTATTGCATGCCGACGCTTTTGTTATTGACACGAGAAATAATTCTATATTCCCTATGTGCATGAATTCGCGCCTAAAAGACTCGACACGCCTGTCTGTCTGTGACGTCATCTTGACTGTATTTTTCAAGCACGCGCCTGTTGTCGAAAGGCTCCAATTTCCGGCTCTACAACCACGCGAGAAACTCTCTTCTCTCCTCCACGCCAATCTCATTCACACCGTAATACGAGACGTCGGGGATGGGACCTATGTAGTGTTCGTTTTCCTTAGCATTGAAATTGTGAGGGTACCACGATTTGGAGGCCGTCAGACCGTAGGCTTCGGGCAGCTTACGCACAGGACACGGGAGGAAGGACACGCTATCCGGAAGGACTAGGTGCTCGATCTTCATGCTCATTACCTTCAGACCGTTCATGATCTGTTCCGGTTTCCATTTTCGTAGGATCACCCTATCCAAGATGAAATGAAGGTTAAACGCCTTGGCGTTGTGCGCTATACCGACGATCTTTTTGGCCCAGGGTCGTGGTTCGGTTAAATATGAAAGCCTTTTTACATCCTTTACACGTACCTTCTAGCCTTTGCCCCGTAAGGTTTATGATCACGTGATAGTGTCGTTCTACATAATCGTTAAGTATATTAAGTCTTTTATGGAGTCTACCTGCTCTTCAGACATGATGTTATCGCAGTTCAGACCGTGGTAGACAACGTTCTTATCCTCCCGAAAGTGTTCCTGGAAACGGGCGATTTCGGGAATCCCCGCCCCGTTAGACATATCTATACCGGTGTTCTCTTGTAACGTTTGGACCGCGTGACGTATCTTCCGACTTTGCCGATAGACCTTATAATTCGGGTCTTTATCTACCTTTTCAATCGCTATTACCAAGGCATGTTCTAAGCAGTTTTCCTGTGCCTTCACCTCCACGATACTTGTCTTGAGTTGCGCCATTACTGATCGAATGCACGGTTAGGACTAAATTGTCCAGGGCATTGAATCTAGAATTCGACTGCGACACCCTCTCAAAGACGCTCCATATCACGTCTCCGGATAACTGATCTTTCCGTTTGAAACTGATACCGATCGTCTTGTCATTGTGGTTTACCTGGTTTTGAATTGTTATTCCCACCTAGTCACTATCGTCTAAATCGCGTAACGCGTGCTCAAAGAGATCGTTCACACTCGCTGGGAATTGTGCTACAGGGTTCGTATTATTCGAAGGAGGTATTAAACGCACAGTACGCTGCCTTCCTACAGCATTGTACTGCCTGTACTGTCTCGTATTCGTGTCCATTATCTCGAATCTGCGAGCCGTGATTTTTTTCTCTCTATAATTTTCAGAATCAACATACACAACTATTTAAGTTTGACACATAAGACACTTTTATCACTTACTGCAACTCTAGTCAGAATAATACTTACAATTCTCAGCCTATGGAGTCCACCACACTGTTGCTGTCGCCTACCATCGATCTCCTATTTATAGCTGATTGATACTAACGTCATGTTCTTTGTTTCAGACGCTGTTTACCGAACCGGTCACACGCGCGCGCAACGTGGGCAGGAAATGTGGGAGAAGGAGGACAACATTTTTAACAGCGACGTAGTTCGCCTGTTCAGGGCATCCCGCGAACTTCGTTTTGTTTTCCTACGGCAGGATTGGTACGATTTATCTGGTTACCACCCCCCGTCAACTGAATCGGGAAATACGAGTTCCACCACCCTTCATAGCCGGACGTGGAGGAGGAGTAGGAGGAGAAGACAATACGAATGTCTTGGAAACAGATCCTACAGTTATTGACGAGATGAAATCCGTTAGTCCGTTATTCGGCATGGTTGCGCCAATTGGTATTTGCTATGAACGATACCGCGACAGCTCACAAAATGCTAGCCATGCGCCTACCCGAAAGCAACATTTTGAAGGACCTGAGGCAAATCTTGCTTGCAGCGGACAAGGACATCCCGATCACAAAGTTCAAACAACCAAACAACGTTACAATACGTTGTGTCATCAACTGGGTACAATTACGTTATTAGGCACGTAACGTACGACGCCGATAGTTTGCAGGCCTCAGGATCATCATCCTCCCAGACAAATGAACGCAAGGAGCTGAAGAGGACACACGGCATCGTACCCGACCATACCGTTGCCACTCCTCCGACGTTCGGACGTCCGAAATATCTGCAATAGACTATTTATGACGTATGTACGCATTAGTACAATAAAGGCCAGTTGATGTGTATATTTTTCCTTTCTATGAACATGGGAAATCCTGCTAGGTATGGGACTCGCTTCCATGACCCTCGATTCACAAATAATAGTGCCCAATTCTTTGTTCTATAACCTTACGCCTGTTTTGCTCTCACCTAGATCCCTTTTCCTATACTGCTCCACTAGTACACAACTTCCGTGCCACATCGGAACAACGGCTCTGCTATCATATACCTACCGTACCTCACGGTCTACATGGTTGCCCTGGTCACGGGTCACTGTCTCTACGACTGCACTGTACCAATCCACACGGCGGCGAATAACTACGTTTACGCCTCTCTTGCTCCCTACGTTCTGGCAGGTCACGGTTAATGGCGTAGCCATTCCATACACGTTCCCATACGTCATCGGGGCGTAGGGCGGGCTATGGAACATGCCTTTACCAATCCCTACGGCGCCCGTTCTTCCCCCTACACAACTTCAGTTTCAGACGGACGGAGCCTCAGTCTACATTACGTATTTTTGGGGAACATGGGCCCCGACTTGGATCCAATTCACACATCGCGCAGATCAGCCATTTTCCAACATGGCGACACAGCTACCTATCTGTCCGGCGGGGCCGGTCACGCGCTTGGCTTAGGGGTGGCTATGGAGGAACCGCTATACCAGACTATAGGGGGGCCGAAACCCCCAACCGCACGGGGAGTAGCTAAAGAAAGAGTAGTGCCTGTATTGTACTTTGGAACTTCTTACACTATCCACCAGGCAGGACTTACGACCTTCTTGCAGGAGGCCCTCGGACGTGCCGGGGCGTAGGGTGCACAACGGAGGGGCCGCGACACCAAGCTGGACGGCGTCTACCACTCTGATAAAATACCTTGGAAAGAACTTCGAAAGCCGATCTTTTTTAATAATATGGGCAATAGTAGCTAAAGAATGAGCAGTGCATTGACAGTACTTAGACCTTCTTGCCCACCTGGCAGGACTTACGAATTTCTTGCACGGACCCACGCAGGGCCGCGGCGTAGGGAGGGCAACGGAGGGACCGTGATACCAAGCATGACGGCGGCTTCCACCCTGATCAAATACCTTTGAAAAAACGTCGAATTACCGATCCTTTTTAATAATGTGGGCCAAACCTACATGGATACTACTACAGTGGTGTGTGTCCATCGGACTGCACGGCGTCACGCCGCAGAAAGCGGTGGTTTAAATTTGGTTAATCTGTTTTTAATTATTACACAGAGGTACCGGTGCCTACAGAATTTGTCAGTGTAGTAGTGCTGTTCATTTTGTTCGTGGTCTGTCTTATC
>Ga0131853_10027730_pt1 | contig 10154 bp, 7 predicted proteins | sample TergutLab28metaG_FD_92764 | JGI IMG/M metagenome (GOLD analysis project Ga0131853, IMG submission 92764) | Labiotermes labralis P1 segment gut microbial communities from Petit-Saut dam, French Guiana - Lab288 P1 (version 2) (version 2) | ecosystem: Host-associated > Arthropoda: Insects >... | reverse complement strand
TGTCTCTATCCTGGGCCAGCCTAATCCAGTCCATATACCCACATCCCACTTCCTGGAGATCCATCCTAATATTATCCACCCATCTACGCCTAGGTCTCCCCAGTGGTCTCTTTCCCTCCGGCTCCCCCACCAAGACCCTATACACCCCCGTCTCCTCACCCATACGCGCCACATGCCCAGCCCATTTCATTCTTCTCGATTTTATCACCCGCACAATATTGGGTGAGGCGTACAGATCTCCTCAACACCATATTCTCAAACACCCTCAGCTTCCTTTCCTCCCGCGATGTCAGCGACCAACCTTCACACCCATACAAAACAACAGGCAAAATTATAGCTCTATATATCTTGATCTTTAAATTTTTGGATAGCAACCTGGAAGACAAAGTTTCTGCACCGAATGATAGCAAGCATTTCCTGACCTCAGTCAGCTCTTAATTTCTTCCGCAATGGGATTTTGATTTGTTAAAGTTGTTAATAGATGTTGGCATTAGTGATAACAAATTACTGCTTTATATTGTTGCGTTTTCACAGTGGGATGTCTCAGGTACAATTTTAATCTGTTTTGTTTCTAAACAAATGAACGTTGATGTGATTACCAGCGATCGGTGCAGCTACAGAAGGGTGTCATGCGGAAATGTAGCAGTCACACGATTCCCAGAAAGACAACCGTCAGCTGGCTAACCACAATACAGGGTAATTAATAATTCTGTGCTTCGCTGCTTGACACGCAGCGAAGCACAGAATGCACATCCGTAGCAGGACACTCTTCGCAACATAACCTTACACAACACGGCATGCTGCCACAACACCCTATCAGTACAACGAAGTTAATCAGTGACTATTTTTAATGTGACTTTAGCAAGGAAAATAAAGCTCCCTGATGATGGTCTTAGGACGGAAACATGTTGGAGCAGTTTTAGTGTTTTAATTTGTAACTTTTATGTCAGTGCATTAGTTGGTGTATTAATTGGGTAAAAATGTTGAGAAAATTCGAGTTTCCTTAAAATCTAACAAGAATAGAGGGTACTTCACATGAAGACATGTGTAAATTTATGATATTTCCGAAAATTCTCCTTGGAATGTTTTTTTCAGATAAAATTTGTACAAAAAATCAAACCCCACATTTTATATTCAGTAAACTTTTGTTTCCGAAATTCGTTCCGTTTATGAGATAATGCGGAAAAATATTGCACAGCCGGACGAACCACAGATGACAGTATGGCGCTTACACTTTGCATGCTGGATACCTAAGGCTATAAACACACACTCAGAATATGTAATACTCTTTTTTTTACGGCCACAATGGTTACGCGAACGCGTCTCAATGCTACGTTTGTACGTACAGGGTCTGTTTTCTATTTTTATACTTTCTTCTGCTTATAGCTTTCCTAGAATTCTGTGTAGCGCACTTAGAGGAAACAAGTAAAGCGCACTTATTTACAAGGAACTTATTTCTTGCGACATCTCGGGAGAGTCTCTTCACCCGTTTGTGGTTATTACGTGTCGCTCTTGTAGTCTGATATTTGTGGCGTACTTCAACTGCAGTCCGCAACATCCGTCTCTGAAGACATGGACTTGCGCAACTAAGACAATGACGGAATGACTATATTATCATTTCTAATTAGCATAGAGATTTTAACAGCTGGAGAATACGGAATATGATAAATAATTCTGACGTAATTGGAAGTATTTATTTTTCGCACATGCTTGATGTAAGGAGAGGCGCTGCTTAGTTGTTCGTCCCCTTGCGACTTACAGGTTACGGATTAACAGTCAGCGTGCGTTGCTTGTGCGTTCCTTAAAACCTGATGAGTCCCACACACAGGAATCTGTAGGCCGTATCCACGGCACACACAGAAACTGAAACCCTACACTCATCCTTGTACAGAATATTCCGATCGAGTAGAGTTAATATAACTTACTTACTCCATGGTGCAGAATCCTTCTTGAGAAGCTAACTGGTTTGCAGCTAGTCAATAAATTCCCCGCATTTCACGGAACCCCAAGGTTCATTACCGCACTCACAAGCGTCCGCCACCTGTCCCTATCCTGGGCCAGCCTAATCCAGTCCACATATCCACATCCCACCTCCTGGAGATCCGTCCTAATATTATCCACGCATCTAAGCCTAGGTCTCCTCAGTGGTTCTTTCCCTCCGGTTTCCCCACCAAGACCCTATACACCCCCCTCCTCACCCATACGCGCCACATGCCCAGCCCACCTCATTCTTCTCGATTTTATTACCCGCACAATATTGGGTGAGGAGTACAGATCATTTAGCTCCTCGTTATGCAATCTCCTCCATTCCCCCGTTACCTCGTCCCTCCTCGGTCCAAATATTCTCCTCAACACCATGTTCTAAAACACCCTCACCTTCCTTTCCTCCCTCAATGTCAACGACCAAGTTTCACACCCATACAAAACAACAGGCAAAATTATAGGTCTATATATCTTAATCTTTAAATTTTTGTATAGCAACCTGGAAGACAAAAGATTCCTCACCGAATGATAACATACATTTCCTGACCTCAATCTGCTCTTAATTTCTTCCGGAATAGAATTCCAGATGCAACAGTATGCAGATATTTATTTACTGCGAAGTGACTTTGCAGTAAATAAATATCTGCATACTGTTGCATCTGGTTGGCTTTTATTAACATTGAATCACGATACACGGAACTATGAGCTTGAAATTTGGGGTCAATATACTTTGCACGTCAAAATTGCAGCCTCCGAAGTTCGGGCGTCGCCCACTAATAGGCCATCGTAACGTATTTCGGGAAGAGCTGTCTCTATGTGCGTTTGGAACCAGACGTATCAAAATGACTCTCCTCTAATTTTAATAGAGAACAGAACGAAACGTCGCAAAATTAATAACATTTTATCATAATCATTATCATTATCACGCTGTCAATGACTTAGGCCTCGTGGTCCGTTTCGATCTCAATCAAACACAGCCCAGAAGTCTGTTTAACCTTTTAAAGGCGGAAAGTGTCTGTTTTATACAAGGACTCAGTGCGTACCGCGCAGTAAACACTCTCTGCCTCGGTTATAATAACCGATAAGTTAACCTTTTAAAGTCGGAAAATGTCTGTTTTATACAAGGACTCAGTGCGTACCGCGCAGTAAACACCCCAGTTACACAAAACCAATCTCTTAGTGATGCATCAGGTAGGAGTCGCGGTTTGTTCTGAGATCCATACACAACACTGTAACACATTGTAAGTGCCATATAGAATTTTGGAATGTGCGTACATAAAGTGATCGCCTGGCTTTAATAGGTTAATGGGCGTCTTATGTTTCTTTTCCCCTCCTGTTAATATTTTATAACAGCCATTAGCAGTCGCAATCTGTCCATTTTACTTGCATAGTTGTCCAGTTATTGTTACGGTAATCGACTCTTTAAAATAACACACATTGTCAACCTGATGATGGCCAATATAAAGTGCCGAAACATGTAGTTGTTCTTTATATAATAAATTCTGTACATATCTTTACCATCATATAGTTGTGTTAGACAAATACATACACTCCAATCTAGCTTAAGACACATTGTGTTCCAGATTCTTTCAGAATATCCTAATTTCTTCTGTGGACTGAAACGTGTATTGGGTGTTTTCTCAAAAATTACGCCTGTGCTATCGTGTGTCTGGATTTGTCTTGTGTCTTTAGTGCCGGTAAAGAGGGTGGGGGGGGGGGAGTTGCTAACGTATTTTGTATTCGTAGTCTATTTTGCTTCTGGACTTTTGGGGGTTTTAAAAAGTTCGTCGATAATTATCCGTCATCTCTACAAATGCTGTCAGCTTGTTGGTTACAGATTTTCCCCTTCCGTGCGACAGTGTGCGTCCCCAGTGATTGTCCGTGTTTGTGTCAATTTAGCAAAATGATATTACTATAAATAGATTGTTATGTATTTCCTTCAAACCTTCAGTCATTAAAAGTAATGGTCCAGCCAAGTTATGTTTTCCCCACCAAAAAATTCACGATGTTTAGTCTATCACATACTGGGTACAATTTTGAAGATAACTTTGTAATATTTGACGTTCAGGTGACCGTGCATCGTGACAAATTCTTATAATAAAAACCAACTAGATGCACAGATTTCTCAAATTTTATTTTTGGAATGAAACGCTACATGTTTCGGGCACTTCCTCTGTCCATCATCAGGAGTTTTTCACTGTACACACAGCAGACCTGTATGACATATATCATTGCTGTGTGTACAGTGAAAAAAAAACTCCTGATTATGGGCAGAGGAACTATCCGAAACATGTAGAGTTTTATTCCAAAAATAAATTTGAGAAATTAGTATATCTATTTGCTTTTATTATAAGAAGAACATTGCAATATAGTAACCACTGAAAACGTGTAAACATAAAAGTATGGAGATCTTTTATAGCGTTCTTTTCGACACATTTTACTAATTAGCCTGATGACGCGAAATTTTACGCCGAAACATGTAGCGACGTACCAATAAAATTATTTTCTCTGCGTAAAAGCTATGTCACTTTCGGTACAGTTGCAGCTGATCTCTACAAAGACCAGCTTTGCCGTCTGAACCGACTCGCTCAGTCGTGATGCTGCATATATGAGTATTTGTACGGAGAACTTCATGTCTCTCTTCACTGTAATTCCGGCACATGCCTTGCAACACTGAGAAGGTACAGTATGAAAGGCACACAAAAGAAATGACGACTTTGAAATTAGATTTTTCAAATGAAGTTTTTCCTAAAATATAACACCAAGACAGACAGCCCTTTCGTAAAACCGTAATACCTAATGACAATAAACAATATATTAATAAAACCGTCTTTACACAAAAATATAATAACAAATTGTGACGTTTTGCTGACCGTGCTGCATCTCAGTATATTTATCTCAGTATTTAACCAACTTGATGCACAAAATTTTTTTCACAATAAGTTTTATTTCAATTTTGACCTCCTGATGATGAGCACATGTGCTCGAAACATGTAGAGGCATGAAATAAAACTTATTGTGAAACAAATTTTGTGCATCAAGTTGGTTAAATAGTGAGATAAATATAATAACAGTTGCAGATTATTGTTACAACTATTTGGCTAAGAAACATGTTTCGACCTTACTCGGCCATCATCAGTCTTACAAAACAGTGGTATTAGTGAAGGTACATTCATTGGTTTTTACCTATGGGATCCCATGGTTTACATATATTACTAACAACCTTCCTCGAATTGAAGGTACTGTTTAACCTTATGCGCCGGAATTATTTTTTTTAATTTTAGCACACCTGTATATAAAATGTGAATAATGCAGGAACCAAACAAGTTAGAATTATGAAACAAACTGCATTTTGAAGAGAAGAAAACGGAGAATATATACCTTGCTTAAAATATTCAGTACCTGTATTTGTTGAATAAATATATAAAATGCAACTTTAGAGGTTAGCGGTGCGGTACGTCAACTATAGTTGACGTTAGGCGTCAAAAGGTTAAAAACATTGTAATACAATAAAATCTGGTATTAAAATGATGTGTATACTTTAAGAGTGGGTGTTAGTGCGTGATACACTGTGGATACATCGGTAATACATTGTTTACGCATACGCAACGTGATGGAAACTATCCAATTTATGATGACAATAAGCTTCCCTGTGCTTCAGTATGAATGTGAACCTTATTTGGAGGGGGGATTGTTTCAGGTATCCACTGCCGCACGGAACAAACACCCCAAACATAATCACATTATTCACGAACTATACCTTCCGACGTGCATTCGATACCAAAAGAACATTTTGAAGCTGCGGACAGCGGAATCACATGATCACCATCACATGCTTCCCTCAAATTAACACTATCAGGTAATTTTGTCCACTGTGTAAATAAGAATTTGACCTTGTCCAGCACACATGACGCGTGCAAAACAAATTTACAAGCTCTAATATGGCGCGACGTATTTCCGTCCTGATCGTCACTTAATTTGGTCCTCCGTACACCTGTTCTTGGTTATCAGTACTGTTGTCCTAGACGGTCGGGGTAGTGGTGCTTTTTGACGGTACGGCTGATAAACGTGTAAGTTGTAGCATTTAAGATCCACACCGTCACTGATTATTTGTGTAATATTCGTTTATGTGCCTGTACTTGCACTATGTAGAGAGTCACTGTGCTTTTCAAACAACTTAATTCCATACCTGACGAATAACAAACCAACTACATATCACTTGTTACTTTTATTTTATTTCTTAGAGACTCAACATGTTTCGCACATTAATATGCCCATAATCAGGAGTTTGCGACTATGTTGTTTAACTACCACACTGGCTGTTTTGTTCTTGGATTGTTGTGTGTTGGAGTTAGGTTACGGTTGGCTGGGATGGTATCTGGGCTGCCGGCTTCAAGCCGGCAGCCCAGATACCATCCCAGCCAACCGTAACCTAACTCCAACACACAACAATCCAAGAACAAAACAGCCAATGTGGTAGTTCAACAGCACAGTCGCAAACTCCTGAAGATGGGCATATTAATGCGCTGGGCATATTAATGTGCGAAACATGTTGAGTCTCTAAGAAGTAAAATAAATGTAACAAGTGATATCTAATGGGTTTTTTATTCTTCAACTATCACAATGATGCACGGTCCAATATACATCAAACTTGACGCCACTTTGAAATTTTTGTAATTTTTGTAATTTTTTTGTAATTTCTGTAATTTTTACAAGTACTAAATTACAGACTTAGCGCTTCTAATATGATATAGCTGCATTTTTGCCACATTGTTCTTAATACGACAAAATTTGAAAGTCGTTGGATATAGATATAGTTATAGTTATAGATAAATATAGATATAGATATAAATATAGATATAGATATAGATATAGATATAGATATAGATATAGATATAGATATAGATATAGATATAGATATAGATATGTAAATGTAATTCTTGGAGACCAGAATGACGAGTGATAGTTTGGTCAAGAAAGAACGCGTGCAAAGAGACGTCGGGTTTTTTTTTTCTGAGACATCATGCCTCGTCGATTGGTAAATAGTTAAAAGCAAATAACAATTACTTAACAACATATATGACGTAACATTCCAGAAGCCTTGAATTTTCATCAGCACCTCTGTGCTAACCTCAAAAATTCATAATTCTTACAGATTTTTCACGTTTGGTTCTGGCATGTGTGTTGCTGCTCTCTTTCTCGTTTCATTCACTTCCCAATTGCAGTCCGCTTTCCTCAGCACGTCTTCCTTGTGACTGCCTTATATTTCCTAGTCGATGTTTCCGCTGATTTCCCCCCAAACGTTCGTCCCCTCAACAATCAAAGCCGACTGTCTCGCTCTATCATTTACATTGCCTGTACCGTAGGATCTTTTCATCAACCCTTGTATTATTCTTCTTCTTCTTCAGGCACTGAACTTCCTTTAGTGGTCAAAAGTTATGGTCTTCTCAACGAAATCTTTCCATTTCCCTCGATCCTGGACGTAGGTTAACCAATCTTTAAGCTTCATTTGTCAAATGTCCGTAGCTCAGTCGGTATAGCGACTGACTACGGGCTGGACGGTCCGAGATCGAATCCCGGTGGGGACGAGATTTTCTGCCCGTCCAGACCGGCCCTGTGGCCCACCCAACCTCCTGTAAAATGGGTACCGTCTCTTTCCCAAGGGTGAATTCCGGCCGGGGCGTGCTGCTGACCACTCACCCCCTTCTAGTGCTACGGTCATGGAAGAGTAGAGCTATATCTCTACCCACCCTCTGGGCCAAAGCGGGTCTGTAACGGGATCACTTTTAAACTTTGTCAAATGTCCTGTTTGACCTTGTCCTGTCATCGGTACTTAGATCTTCCTTGTGATCTTTTGCTTAGAGAATTCCATTTACATATCTTCTTGACTGTTCTGGTATCTGACATTCCTCGTACGTGACGAAACCAGCTTATTCTTTGAGCTTTAATATAACTGACTATACTTTCATATTCTATCAGCTTATCTAATTCCTCGTTAGTTTTAATCCTCCATATTTTATTTTCTTAACCCTTGGATTACGGGCAATAAAATTGGAGAGAACAATGAAACACGTGTTTATACGGATTACGGCTTGATTTAACGGTTTTATAGAAATTAATCTTAGATTAACGGATGCGCCAGGATTGTTACACTCAGTCTAGATAACGGGTTGATAACGGGTTGATAAGTTGCATTCAATTTAAAATTTTACGTTATTAAACTGACTTCATGCGTTGGCGACTTCTCGGCTTATCAACCGTATCTATACAGAGAAAAGAAGCGAAATTTCTGCGACTGTATTGGGTTCTATGCTTATCGTGTATTACACGACAGATTCATACATTTCTAGACGTGGCTGAATTCACTGCGCTCCATCTAGATTCTCTAGAACAGAGGGCAAAGAAAAACGAGAAAATATATAGAAGGAGAGGAACCAGAGGTTTCTGGATTATTTCCCGTTAAAAAAAACAATTTTTATTAGCCAAAAAGGATTATATTTATTTAGAGACACGGGTGAAACCTGTCTATAGCCGAACCGTTAGGGACGGAATTTTTTTTCCGTTGCGGGCAGGTTCCGTCAGTACGGGTACTTGAATTTTTAGTCCTCGGGACTCTAAAGGTTTTCCGCTAAAGACACCTTTCCATTATTCCCAGGTTTCGTTTAAGACAAATTTGACTTTTTCATTTCCATATCTTCCACTCCCGTACATCTAATCATTTTTGACGCGCATTAAAGAGCATAAAGTTACGTTCGTCTTTACATTTACATTTTCTCCTGTACGTTTCGATCAGAAGGACCGTCTTCGGGGTGATCATGCAGTACCCAAAAATGTGGACATACTGAAACTTTCATTGGTGTCACATTTATGACTTAAGTGATTTCCCTTAAAGTTATCTTTGCTACAGAAAAATTCAAGACAAAATTTTAATGTCAGGAACTTCGGTAAACCAAATATTTGTGTACTAAGATAGCGGGGAAAAAATTTTATATTGTACTTGTGACTTCATTTCTGACTCAAGAAAGATCTCCTGTGATCCACCTTTCCAACTTTTCTTCTCTTTCCTCTCCAACCCCCCCCCCCACCCCCCGGGCCCACATTTTTGGGAATAGATATTTTTTCCTTTCGTTCAAAATGATCACACTGGGCCTTTTCATATGTTTTAAGTTACCATTTGTACCCATGCCAATAATTCGCACACCGAAACAGTAAAATATTTCGAGAACAAAAGTTACAAAATCTTAATCCTAATAAGCGTTGAAAATTGTACTTACTAATGCTTTATGCTTGGTAATTTGTTTAGGAGATCAACGGATCATAAGCAATGTGTAGATAAGGGGAAAAAAAATGCTGAAACCAACAGTCCTGCCTCAAGCGGAAGTCAAGGCTACTACATGCAACATGGTTGCTTCCTCTGGCGTAGGCTTGACGCAGCACCGTCAATTTTTTTAACCTTAGTATTATTTGTTAAAAATAATTTTTGAGGGGGAGTTGCTAAAAACAAAGTACTGTAGACGCCATCAATATCGGATCATAACCTTTCTAAAAATGTCCGTCTTTAAAAGATCGTAATGGTAGTAAAGCAGATGAAGTTGTGCCAAACAAACTGTAACTTCACAGTGCACTGTATGTACTTAGTTACTTGCGGCCGGAGCGTGCTGCTGACCACTCACCCCCTTCCAGTGCCGCGGTCATGGAACAGTAGAGCTATACCTCTACCCACCCTCTGGGCCACACCGGGCCTGTAACGGGATCACTTTACATTTACTTACTTACTTACTTACCTACTTACTTACTTACTTACTTACCTACTTACTTACTTACCTACTTAATTACTTACTTACTTACTTTCTTACTTACTTATTTACCTACTTAATTACTTACTTACTTACTTTCTTACTTACTTATTTACTTACTTACTTACTTTCTTACTTACTTATTTACTTACTTACTTACCTACTTACTTACTTACTTACCTACTTACTTACTTACCTACTTAATTACTTACTTACTTACTTTCTTACTTACTTATTTACCTACTTAATTACTTACTTACTTACTTACTTTCTTACTTACTTATTTACTTACTTACTTACTTTCTTACTTACTTATTTACTTACTTACTTACTTTCTTACTTACTTATTTACTTACTTACTTACTTTCTTACTTA
>Ga0131853_10027729_pt1 | contig 10154 bp, 3 predicted proteins | sample TergutLab28metaG_FD_92764 | JGI IMG/M metagenome (GOLD analysis project Ga0131853, IMG submission 92764) | Labiotermes labralis P1 segment gut microbial communities from Petit-Saut dam, French Guiana - Lab288 P1 (version 2) (version 2) | ecosystem: Host-associated > Arthropoda: Insects >... | reverse complement strand
TGGCCATTATCTCCGTAACCGTTCAACTTTGGACATAGGTGTTTTGGGTTATATCGGTATACTTTAACATAAGGAACACCCTCCCGAAGTCTGGCACATTCCTCCTGGGACACCCTGTATACGCCAAAATTGTTGTGTTGCGATAAGCTTACTCGTCAACAGCGTCCGTATGCCCATGCTACGTAGCTCGTGTTTACTTTCTTACGCAGCATCAGATCGAAGCTCCTTCCGTCCCATGGGTGTTCGCACCGCCGCCCCCGGGTGAGATTTCAGGGTCTGTAATACCCAGCAACCTAAAATACGAAGAATAAACCATAGATGATATAGACAGATATGACGTTCTCACAACCATATTGATGAAGATTCAAATAACCTGGGATAAGACGCCCTATTAATTGGTAAATAGCCACGGACGTTTCGAAGGATCTTGCTGCCTGCATTTTACCCGTGGTCCAAGGTCCACACAACAAGCTGGGCCGTAAGTCAGTAACTTTTGACCAGCCGACACGGCGTTGTTTACCAGAAGACTTGAATCTTCATTCATGACCTTGTAGCACCATCCGTTTTTAGCAATGTCCCAGAACTCACATTCCACTCCCACGTGTCTTCACCCCGTTCCTGTACCCCTTTTTATACAAACCGCAGAAATGAATGTACTATTACTCGAAGGTAATGAGTGCTTGCCAGAGTAGCTCTTATTTTGTTTGTAGGACATTTCCCTGACTGAGTATAGTGAAATATACGCTTTTATTTTTGGTGGACGGACATCCAGAAGTTCCCCGTGATGTGTGTTTTAAGGAAGGAACGTACAATGAAAGGGTGCCATCTTTTCCAGGCACGAATATACGTAAACACTTACTAGAACAAACTATTACCTCAAAAATTAATTAAACGTATGCAAGGGTTTAAATAAAAATTCATTCAACAACAACGGCAGTAAACTGGTTACCTGAATGTACTCATAAGCATGTGGTTAGGTTGTTGCCGCATCCGCTTCTCAGACGTGGCACACTGTACTGCCGTGATGTGCAAGAGGCTTCCCATGTTCTGTATATTCTGCTTTCGTTCTGTATATTCTGTTTTCATCGTGCCAACTGGCATTCTTTTGCTACCCTGACTGAGGTTTTTCCGTGCTTTTTCCTCAGTTTTAAGGCAAATGCCAGGGCATAACTCGCAAAGACGGGACACGTCCCGCATCTCCCCAAATTAATTGTGTCGTTCTGTGTATTGTTTTTGTGTGAATGTGTACTGTACTACTGCCACCGGGTGTCAACCCAATTGCAGTGAACAAATATATCTATCTCTCCATCTATCCATATGTCGATTGAAACACAAGTGACCAATGAACAGAGTGTAAAGTTACGCCAAAGTTTGTGTGTTTGGATCCGGACACTCCCTTGAGCCATGGACTTCGTCATTCCTTCTCACCCCCCTGCATGTGACACTTTCTGGCCTTTTAGTTTGTAAATATTAATGCGATACTTCAATACACTGCCGCATCTAGTGACAGAAATGAATGTTTCCTGCGTTTAAAATTATTCGTTTCAAATTAAGTACCTAAACTCTCGGCCACAGCAAGAAAGTCAGTTATAGATAATTAAGATATGAAAAAAAATGATTATAAGAAATAATGCAGTGCAGATACAGTAAGAACAGCCCACAGTTAGGAAAGAGACTGCAAACACAAAATGCGAGCCTTTATATTGTATTGTAACTAAGGAAGTTAGGTATTCAGCTGACAGAACTGTATAATTATATTCAGAACGTATACAGAATTAAACGAACGGCATGTTTCTGCTTGTTTTATTGATGCCACCTTCAGGTCTGGCTTGCAAGAATGTGAAAGGTACTTACTGTTCTATGTCAATTGTGCATGTATAAATTTGAGATTTGAACCGTTGACAGACACACAACATACATACGCGCATGTGATATTTCATGTTGAACAGTAAGTCAAAGAAGCTAAGAGTCTTGTGTTTGTATGTACCAGTTATACCTTGGACGTAAGCAGCACAAGGCTTTACTTTGCATACCAAATGTACTGGTAACTTTTAAAAATTGATGTGGTATGGGTTAGGATTTGATAAATTTTTTCTCCCCACCCCCCCACCCGATGTAACCCAGCCAGTGTAGATCCAACCACGAAGATCCTCTAATGCACGTCCCGAACAGGCATCAAGCCGCAACACCATCTATAGATTAAAAACGTGTCTCTTCATGACAATTTATATAATTTATAACAATACCGTTGTTCATTCTTTAAATCACTTATTCCCATCTTCTGTCCACCGGAAATTCGAATACCTATACTGTAATAACTAATGACTGTCATGTCTGTTGTTTTGTTAACCGATACCCATGCCTTCCCATTGTTTCCATATAGGAAACGCATGGACAACTTTTGACCCTTCGTCCATAGAACCAATAATGCGACATACGATATGTGATCACGGTATTGCTTCAATTTTTAGGTATTCATGGACATTCGCACACTATAGAAGGGGAGTTAGGGATATATATATATATATATATATATACAAAAGATTGTATATATATACAATCTTTAGTTTCTAGGACCACCACAAAGGAAGGCATTCGGGAAATTAATTTAATTAGCCTCAGATCATAGACAGTTTAATTCATGTTGCATCCCTAGCCCTCTGAGCACATTCATTGGTTCCTTACTAGTAAGACTGGATTTGTATCAAATTTTAACCAATACCACAACAAATTTTAAAGTTAACAGTATATTTTGCACGCAAGGCACAACCTGTAATTGTATAGAATGTGTAGACTGACAAAAATATACGACACTCTTCGCTTAGTTTGTTGCTTGTTAACAACATATTTTATTGTTGTATGTATGTCATATACTGTAAAAGACCGAGATTTCATCCCTGTGTATCAACACTTGATGTAGAATATGTCCCTTTATATTACCGAAAGCTAGACTTGAAGATGGCTTGAATAAAAGAAGCCGAAACATACATTCTCAACACAAGAATCAAATTATGTCAGCTGGCTATATACTTCCTTGACCCAAGAACACATTAGTTATTATTTGAAACTAATTAATTCTGTGGCATTAGAAACTGAATCAAACACGGCAATGAGATCGCCTATCACTGCGGACGATACTCTCTCACCCAGCATTCCCATAAACTTCATGTTACAGTCTCGGTCCTGCAAAAGTTTCCTATCCCCCCCCCCCCTACAAAAATCCATGTGCTTACCTTAGCACAGTGAATCGTAGCTTCCACGAAGTGACTATTCTAACAGTAATAGGTGGTCCGTATAGATACTGTAGTATAGATTGCTAATAAAAGGTAAAGTGATCCCGTTACAGGCCCGGTGTGGCCCAGAGGGTGGGTAGAGGTATAGCTCTACTCTTCCATGACCGCGGCACTAGAAGGGAGTGAGTGGTCAGCAGTACGCCCCGGCCGCACTTTACCCCGAGGAAAGACCCGGTACTCATTTTACAGGAGGCTGGGTGGGCCCTAGGGCCGGTCTGGACGGACGAAAAATCTCTTCCCCACCGGGATTCGATCCCGGACCGTCCAGCCCGTAGTCTTTCGCTATACCGACTGAGCTACCAGGCCCACATAGAGTACTAGTACTGTTTCAGTAATCAGTTTTGAATCAAAAGTTGTATAGAAGACTCATGAAACAAAACTGTAGTGAATAACGTGGCTATTCTAAACAAGTTAGGAAATTTACTGATTGCATACAAATTCTAGCGCCTTCCTTCCCTTTCATTGAATTGTCTTGAAAGTTATATGGCTTTTGTGAGAAGTGTACCTGGGATTTGAAGGACTGTTTCACTTTTCTCTACAACTTATTTCCTAACGTATTTCACTCGCGACTCACTTTGGAGGTACATTTATTGGTTCATGTAATATGCCTATTTTTTCTTTTTATTTTAAAGAAAATTGATGGTTCGTTAACTTTTGCTCAAACCCCCCCCTTCCCCTCCAAATTTAAAAAGCCACGGGACTGCGCACAGCGATTTTGGAGTTTTGTTCAGACAGACAGAGAAACATGAAATTTGTAGGAGCTTCACTCTACGACTTTTCATTCCGAATGCACCATCAGCTGTTGTGTGTAACAAATTGTGTATAAGCACGCTGACAACCACCGGTCTACGGTGTGGTACAATAGCAGATTCTTCTGTGTGCATTCCATCACTCTGCACAGAGAAAGGGAAAAAATCTTATTTTTACCTGAAGTGCTTTGCAGATGGTTGTGGCTATAGGCCAACACACTCCTGTGTATTTCTGCTTATTTATTTTTTGTAGTACGTACATTCAGCTCTTGTGAACACGGTAATGAACGTTTGGCTTCCATTAAAGTCTGCCATATTCTTGAGAACCTGCGTGACAATTTCTGAAGGGGAATTCTGATCCTTGGATTTATTTATTTATTTCGGTTAGTAGGACGTACGAGCCTACATTCAGAATAAATAGAAGATAAGGACATACAAACAAGCTGCCGTTAACATAGAGTGGACTAGTTGATATAACCGTTCTCCAAACGGGCGCTGGTACTTTATGACCAAAAATAAAATCGTAAAGATGAGAATACGCTATAAAGCAACGTACCTTTACTGCATGACTTTATGTATGAAGCTCATTGTCGGTTGACAACGACAGTCAGATTGTCTATAAGGTAATGCCTGTTTTATGCAAATGGTTAAACGAAACACCTACACATGGACATAAAGAAAACACATTCAGCTCTCTTACGAGATATACATGGTCTACAAACTACTCCATTAAGGAGAGAGCCCTTGACGCTGGCTGCCCAGTAAGATCCACTGTACCATCTCCAGCACTGTTGCGGGTTATTCGCGAACAAAGCATGAGCGAGGGAACCGAACTCATTTTGTACCAATATACAGTCACATTTGTAGCCTACAAAGAATTCTGATGGTCCACTTCATCGGTAGACTGTTAATTTTTTCACACACCAATGTCTTACACTTGTCTCGTGATCTCTGTAATTACTACGGACTGTCTACATGGTGCACGGTCTATCGTGAAACCCCAAAAAAAGCAATCCCATTACAGGCCTGGTCGGGCCCTGATGGCTCCAGGAGGTTGAGGCTCCCAGATTTCAAGACAATCGGCACATTAAGGTGGTAAGTTTGGCAGCCCTACGCACCGGCCACCTTTGGTTGTGAAGAGAAATCTAAATTACTTTTGTGCAATTAATATTTTCTGTATTAATTTCACAAATAATCTTTTCAACCAGACTGCACGACAGACGGATTAAAAATGTACCTGAAATTGAATATGCAACACCATAAAGTCTCGATCTGTGAAAGGTAGCCTTTTCAAAGAACGTCCGATTCATATAAATTGTATTATTGTCTTACTAAATGTTCGTTCCTTCTGCTGTTTCAGCTGCAGTGCTTCAACCTGCAGCCGGGCTACACTTGCGGCTGAAGCAGAAAATAGCTGCTGCAGACATATTTGCAATGTGAGGTAGGTTAGCCTCTGGCTAAGCAACATACCGCGGAGGCTTGTATAGCACGTGGAGGTAAAGCTCTGTGAATTTTATACTTCGGCGCTGGATGGAGATGGGTGGTCAGCTTCGCGTTTCCCTAGCTTTGTCCCTGTGAAAGAAACAGCATACCCTTCTTGTTATCGTCGCCGTTGTTCGTTAACCCTTATCTTGCTAACGTGAAGAATAATGAGCTCCGAATAATGCTAGCAAAGGGCAGATGGGATTTAACTCGGCGCTTAAAGGGTTAATGTATTTTACGGCGTTAAAATATATGGAAATTTGATGTCATGAATTGCTATCCCATCGTGTACTTGTACGCAGTGAATGAGTGAGACAGACATACCTGCTTTAGAACCATGTTGGCGTGTTTATGTGTCTGTCCTTTCGCACTCTTAAGTTAAGACATCTTTATTATAATCTCCAAATTCCTGGTATTTATGAAACTTGATATGAACACCTTGCCAACGGATTACAGTCAAATTTCGTACCTTTTAACACCTTGACATCAACAATTTCAACGTGGCTGCCTGCCAGCTTCTGAGGTGGAAACCTCTAGTGCCGTTCATGGAAGGTTTGTGTGAAATGCTAAGTTAGGTCCTATTGAACACTTTCGGGTGCATTAGTGAATGTGAGACTTTAAAAGATTATGGCCCCTGTGCTGTCGTGAGAGAAGCACAAATATGACAATTGTTGAAGAACTATGCAATTTTTACGTGAATTGCTGTATCTTCAGAAGCTGATATTCACAGAGCTGGCTAAGAAATTCACGCAATGTTTATAGAGAACAAAGTTTCATTACCATGGTCAAAAGAACCTACTGTGGACGCTGTCTGCATCAAGTCCAGTCCACACGTGCGCAACTTGTCCTCCTAAGAATTTTAACGCTGTAAACCCATGATCTTTTCTGACTGAAATTGTAACGGCATTTCTTTTCGCCCCCATTCGTTTTGCATGTCCGGCCAATCTCATTTTCCATGATTAAATTATCCTTATGGAACGTACTAATTATTCTTGCCCCTTTCGTAATCGTACAGCTTGTTTTTCAGATACTATCCTCAACACCTTCTTCTTAGATATCCTGAATAGATGTGCTAACCCGAAGGCCCTTTTTGGCATTTCATAACACTCTCATTCTTACGGTGAATTGTTGCTATCTCCACGCCCAACCCCAAAGTGTAAAGTCTACCTACTCTCTGCATCTGCTTAGTCAATAATTCGCCACTACCCTGAATATGTGGAGGCTGAACCTCCTTCCTCAACCTGAGGACGCGTAGTGATGCGGTGAGGAGTGACCTATTTGACAAGAATAAGGTACGGGTTCACACCATAATAGTCCACAAAGTCCCATATGGGGAGTAGAGGTATAGCTCTACTTTTCCTTTAACCTCAGCACTAGTTGGAGTGGGTGGTCAACGCCACGCGCCGGCAGCTTTACTCCCGGGAAAGACCTGGTACCCATTGTATAGGTGGCTGGGTGGGCCTCGGACCGTTCTGAACGGGTGCGGAATACCTCGACCCCACCGGGATTCGATGCACAGACCGTCCGGCCTGTAGGGAGTCGCTATACCGAGTCACACACGCACATACACAAAAGCGATTACGTTGTCTCTGTATGCCTTGACATTAAAATTTGTGCCTCGGTTAAACGATTTTCCTGCAATGCTGACGAGCGATAGGACAGAAAAGGTTAACGTGAAGGGGAAAAAAGACAAGAAAAGGTTCGCCCGCCTGAACAATAGCCTGACATTCTGACCTCATTTTCCATCATCAGGATTAAACTAGAATAAGGGAATGAATGACACTGCGCTAGAAATTGCCCACACAAAATAAATACAGCTTTTGCATATGTATTAACATACGAAGTTCCAAGGTACTAGTACACACGGAAATACTGCTGGTGTGTTTGCATCTCACAAGTTGGCTCGACAGTCGTAGTTGTAATCTTAGGGCATCAAACAATAAATACATGAAGATGGAGTCGTTTCGGTCTATACAGCAAATTATCTATTTCAAATATGGCGACAGCGCTACGTTTCTGGTTATGGAGAAGATTATTGACGAAAAATAGCATAAAGGGTGCCTGTACTAATACAGTTACGCACAAAACTGAATAACTGATTACCCGCACGCATTCCTTACCTCTCTACTGGTTGGTTGTATCGGGTAGCTTTTCTGGTAGTTGAAATGTTTCTGACATGCACAGTTGCACTCATTCAGTATAGAGGGTATTTGTGAAAAAGAGAAACAGAGAGAGACGTAATTTGATGGAAATTAGTCGTCATAAGTATTCCTCCAAAACTTATTGTAATCAGTAATAATACCGAATTCATTTGGCATCGCAGAATATTCTTATGTCCATCTGTAATGATTATCTGTTGGCCTGCTGCACTGTCAGTGTTAGATTTACAAACATTCAAAACACAGCCAGTTGTAATGTAATTAATGCTGACCGATCATTTATTTCAGTGGACAATTCTCTGACTCCTGTTTGGGAGGGATTGTATAGGAAATCGGTAGTGTGAGGTGTCAGTCCCACCTTTCGTCCTAGTAGGATACTTTAAAACGGCCGAGATTTTCCTCTTTTGCCCTTAACAACAAGCACACAATTACTTATTCGACTATAAAATAAAGTCAGATACATCCAAGCGTAGCATAGTCAGTATGGCAGCTACGTGATGGACGGAAGGGCCAGGGGTTCTGTTTTTCGTCATTGTCCAGGCCTACTTTGAGGCACACCCAGCCTCCTATTCAGTACGTCCTGCGGTTGAATCGGCCGGGGTTTGAAGCTGATTACTCACTTCCATTTAATGCCGACGGTAGGAATGTGTTTCTGCACTCTCCTTACGTCTGCCAGGAGTGTGTTTAACCAAGAACTGCAATAGTCGGAGCAGCAATGGTCCTGGGTAGGTCTTCATGGTGTGCCGCTTCTTTGCTCAGTGGGAAATACTTAAAAACTTACTTCAAACGACTTTGCTGTACTAAAGTTAATGATGAGCAGTGTGTTTGATTTTGAAACCCAGCGTGTAGATCTATAGATCTACTAAGACCGAGTACAATAAATTGTTTTCTGAAAGTGTAGGGCCTGCTTAAAGACAGTAATCTTCATATTTCTTTTACTTATTTAAATATCGGCGAAAGTAAGAACGAAACAGTCCATGAACGAAACGTATTTATCAAAGAAGGCATGAAAACAGGAAGGTTAAAACCCCGCTGCAGTAGATAAGGCCCTATACCGTTCAGGGTCATGCACGTCCATTTGATTGCTGGTCAGAGTTGTGTAAAACTGGCAATAAGACGGTTACATCACTCGTTACAACGGCAGTATTATCATATCAGACGATTTAAGACATTCATGGTCTTTGGCCGGTGGAACACATGAATCTTTTGTTCGAATCCCGTTAGGAGACATACCTTTGTCATTGTTCCTCTGTAGGCCTAATTGTGTGGGTTTCAGAAAACCTACCGCGAATCAGACAGGATCGCCAAACAATTTAGGATGATCTGTGAACGATAACTTAGGAAGCAGGCGGAAAGATATGGTCGACTCCGGTTGCAAGGTGCTATCCCAACAACATAACAGCAGAGACTGATGAAATCCATTAATACCATGTTGGGGTAACATATCTCCAGGCAGAGATTTGAACCTGGAACTTACCGAATACAGAACAAGAAGGTTAATTACACAACCGCAGTGTTGGTGATCTGCAAAAGAAATCGCCCTAATCATACCAATTTGTATAAACAGACGAATATAATTTTTTAATCATCTCAAAGTACCAAAAATTAAAACAAATACTTTGGTGGTTATATTATTAGAACTCTTGCTTATGTTTTCAATGTGTCTTGAACTTTATGTGTATGTCCTGACCGCTTAAAGTACTCCGCTATCAAACCACTTTTCGAAAAGGATGCAAGATCTCAAACATCAAATTATAGACCCAGTTCCTTATGAAATGGATTTTCAAAATTTTTTGAGGTGATGATATTTCGAAGAATAAATCAACATCTAGTAAATCGTAATATTCTAGTTCCTGAATAGTACAGCTTTCAAGATGGTGTTTCAACTGATGCTGCTGGTAATGAGAGTACTTCCTAAGTTACTTGTTTAAAATTGAAATTCCAAGTTTTTCTTCAATATTACTAATATGTAGTTTTTTTTTTATTATCGTTGTCCTGCTGTTAAACGCATGGAAACTGCAGTTCAGTGTGTTATTTATTATATTATGTTGGGTGGATGTCCATACAAGTTGTGTTGTAATATATAAACAGTAAATGGTGTGTCCAATGTTACATGTGTGACTAATTTGATGGGGGGGGGGGAACTAAAAAAAAAAAAATAAAAAAAAAAAAAAAAAAAAAAAAAAAAGCTTTGCTCAGTTCGTTTGGTCAAGGTGGGACAATTGAGACGAGTACATGTATGCAAAAAACCCTTGGAGATATCCAAAAACCCCCATCAAAACCAAAACAAAAAAAAAAGAGTCCTCGGGGAAATTGAACAACCACTGTAACAATAGTCTATCAACAGGACCGTTGGCACCAACAGAATGTTGTGGCGTTTTGGCTCGCAGCATAGCCAATTGGCTATGCAGGAAGTGCAGGAAGTGCAGGAAGCTTATTTCTCTTGTCTTCATTTTACCACTGTGCATTGA
>Ga0131853_10027727_pt1 | contig 10155 bp, 6 predicted proteins | sample TergutLab28metaG_FD_92764 | JGI IMG/M metagenome (GOLD analysis project Ga0131853, IMG submission 92764) | Labiotermes labralis P1 segment gut microbial communities from Petit-Saut dam, French Guiana - Lab288 P1 (version 2) (version 2) | ecosystem: Host-associated > Arthropoda: Insects >... | reverse complement strand
TTTAACAGAGAATCATTCATTTTAATTATGAATCATAATTGAAATATTCTTCTACGGAGTAGAATGAGTTTACTTGAAAAAATGTTCTTAAAGCTGGTTTGAAGCATTTAATATCATGTGATAATTCTTTCATCTTTAGTGGTAAGTGATTGAAGGCCTTTGCTCCTGAAAAAAGAACTCCTTTTTGGAATATTTTCATATGTGCTGATGGCAGGTGGAGATCGTTTTTATATCTTGTGTTAACCGAGTGAAAGCTGGTGTTTTCTTGAAATAAATCTCTATTTTTTGCTACAAACATAAGTAGTGAATATAAGTATTGCGAGTTTAATGGTAAAATCCCTAATTCTTTAAATACACAATGACAGGAGTCTCTCACTCCTAAATTAGAAATAATCCTAATCATTCTCTTTTGAATTTTGAAAATGTGTTGACTGCATACCGAGTTTCCCCAGAAAGTAATTCCGTAGGATAAGACTGAATGAAAATATGAAAAATATAGCGTTTTCAAAATTTCTGTTGTCATATATGGTTTTACTAATCTAACTGCAAAACATGCCTTATTAAGCTTGGGCACAATATTGTCAATATGCTGTTTCCAGGATAGAGTTGAGTCAATTATTATCCCAAGAAATTTGATAGTGTTTACTGTGGTGATTCGCTTCTTACCATAATAGATCCGGAGATCCTTTATTTGATCACTCTTGGTACAAAATTGTAGTAGATAACAAAATGGTTTTCATTTGAACTTTTTAGCTTAAAAGTATATTAAATACAACTTACATTATGACCAGATGCAGAACTTTGTTTTTAAAGGCTCTGGCTGTGAGTAAGGTGGTTGAATTTAGAAGACCATATAGTATAGGTTAATAGTTAAATGAATCTTATTGTTTCATTTCAAGCATTAGTATAGTACAGTGATAGAATCTTTAGAAATTTCTATCCATGTCTGCAGATGATAAACATTTATGATTGCTATGTTTTCATTGTAGTATTTGTTTACCACATCAAGAAACTTCTGCCTTACCGCATGCTCGTGGGCATACCTGTGAAGACAAAGGAGTTGTACTCTACCAAATTGCAATAAATGTTCTAGACTGCCCTCCTATAAGTTATTTTGTGACAAATTTAGGATGATACGTTCGGCATCACAACATACATTAGATACATATAGCATCCTATTTATTGATGTTGTTTTCAGCCTCAGTTTCTAAATTGTGATTTGCATGTTTATTTGCTTCCACTCATATTCATGTACTGTGTATTGTTTATTACAAGTGTAAAGAAAGTATGGTAATTGTTTACTGTACACTTGTCACCTCCACTTGTTTTCATATTGAAATGTAACACACTTAATATGCTGAAAAGTGAAAAGCAGGCACAAAGAAATGTTGCAAAGTTATTAAACCTAACGTAATGTAACCTAACCTAATGTAACCTATCCAAGCCACACCTAACCTAACCTACATGTTAATGCCTTATATGGCTCATATGTGTGGATTATATCATATTGAATCGTATTGAATCTTGTCAACTTTCACAATTGCTACCTTCAGTTACTTTACCTCATGTTACATTTTGTTAGGTTTAATGACTTTGCAACATTTCTGTGTGCCTGCTTGTTACTTTTCAGTATGTAAAGTGTGTTATATTTCAATATGAAAACAATTGGAGGTGGAAAGTCTATGGTAGACAATTACCGAATGCATTTGGGTTTGGAAAAGAGCAAGTGGCTTTGTTAGTTTGCTATTTTAGGTATCCCTGTTATATTTTATGTAACATTTCCATATATGATTATATGCAGGGAGATCAAACAACTGATGTGAGTAAGACAAACACAGCTTTTCCATACATAATCAACTTCTGCAACTTGACCCAAGTACGTAACAGCACAGGCTATGTGCGCAGTATACGCCGTGTTCAGCAAGCACCTTACCCCCTCATTAAGGTGCAACCTGAAGAATTACAGAGTGTTGTAGCAGGTATTTTAATAGCTACATAGTGGTAGTATCTCTTCTTAACCAGAGCTAATTTTGTAGTTCTTCTTTTGTAGTGCTGTCTTTAGTGATGTGGGCAATAACTAAATAAGGTTGTAGGATGTTTTTGGGAGATGAAGAAAGCCAGGAAATGAACTGCTGTATGGGGCAGTAAACTTCAGGAGTTTCTGTACAAACCTAAAATTATATTTTGCTTGTGATCGCTAATGTGTGTTAAATATAGTAAATGTTAACCACCTTAGTTGCTCAGGGATATCCTGTTTATAAGTTTTAAGAGAGCCTACCACTTCAGTTTAAATGATTCAGTCTTTGTATGTGAAAGATGAAAGAATGAGTCATGTGAGAAACAAATACATGCCAGTTGCTGTGCATTTTAACTTCCATGAACAATTAAACATGTAAGGAAATGAAAAATATCTATTAATACATATAGCTGAAACTTACCTAGCTCATTCTTTTTCAGTGTAGGTTTTTGTTCATATTTTTTAACAAATCTCATATACACAACACCATATATTTAGTTGTGCGTGTTTATTACTGTGACCAGATGATCTGAAGCCCCCAGCTCTCTGATTGCACCTCTTGATCGGCAGTAAATGACTGTATCAAGGGAATAAAAAATGATTGTTTGAACACTCTGAGTGAATGTCCAGCAGAATGGATTAGCATGGAAAACTAGTTTCTTCCAAAAACAAACAGTTCATAATCAAGATTTTTATGGAACAGTTGCTCTAAGTTCCTTCACAACAGCAGCACAGCCAAATGACACTGCCAGCTGTATGGACAAGCAACTGTCCCTGAAAACATTGCTGCTATTTTGGCAGCTTCCATTTGTGAGAACATGTCCAAATAAATTATAGAATCACTCATAAGTGCTTATTATGGTCATTGTCCAGTAACCACTTGTGAAAAAAAGCTCTTCATATATGTTAATTGGTGTTTGAATGCAGCCTTCATCATCTACTAGCTTGTGGCTTTGCTTTCTGTGTGTCTGTAATATTTCTGCTGCTTCATTTGTGATGTAGGCCGCAGATCAGTACAGCATCCAGGAGCTAAGGGTAGCTCATGGCACCATCATAAAGGACCTAATGCACAGCTACCTCCAACTGGTCTGTCAGGAGGCAGTAAGAAATTCATCAGTACAGGTGGAACTAAGAAAGTCAGTAACAAGAAGGCATCTAAGAACTTATCAAGTAATGGAGATAGTAACAGTAACAGTAATACTGCTGCAGGAAACATTGCTCGAACCATACTCAGTAACCTTAATATATTTGGTGAGTACTACGTAGATTTTCAAAACACTGGGTCTTTTTTGAAGAGCTTATAATTGTTAATCTGATCAAGAAGCGTCTGTCCTTTGAGGAACTTGAATTATTATTGTCATGTTGACAGAGGCATGCAGTTAGACTTTATCTTGGTATAATCCATAATTGTGCCTTGTTTAAGTCTTACTGCTGATGGACACAGTTTTCACCTGTTTTTAATTTTACACCTCCTACAGGGATGGGCACCAAGTTTACTCATTTTGACGGGTGGGGTGGGTGAGAAATCAAGGTGCACAGCTTAGGTCAGATAAGGCATTGCATTAACAGGGGTTGTGATTCAGTGAACTGGAAAGTATATGTGTTTGAACATGAATAAATTCATATGCCATTACTGCAGAGAAACCTTGATCCATCATTATGAAGGGACCGCTGAGAACAAGTGATAGGTGTGGTAAAATGACAGTTGTGGCAAAAGCATTATGTGTGTCAGAAGCATGAGAAAACAAAAATGAAGATTTACATTTTGCTTTTAGTCCTACAAAAGATGAATGAAAGGTTACCTTAATTCCTGCCTGTAAGTAACTTCTTTGCAGACTGTTTAATTTGGAACCTTATGTGTCTGACAGGACAGAGCTAATTCCAAGATCAAAGTGTTCTGTTTGTCACAGCTGCCTGTGCTGTGCACATAACAAATTATTTAACAGTTTCATAAGCAGTGTGGGCTTCAGAAAAACTCATTATTGGTTCAAGGTCATGTTTGTCTATCATTTACCCCTCCCCCCTATTCCTGCCACCCTTATGTTTGTTGCACCTGTCTATGCTGGAAACACATGTGGCAAGCTCATTATGTGTAGATGTGTAAGAATGGAAGGTTGTATCTGTCACAGAATCTAACATTGTCAGTACATGTGTACATTAACCAATTTGAAGGGTTAATGGTTAAGATAATGCACATTCCATTGTTGAAGTAGTTTTGTCATGTGGGTGTCCTTACAATAGCACACAATAAACAAAGGTATCTGATCATTCACTTCACCTTGAATTATAGTTGTTTATCGTGCATTAAATAGCAGCACTCTGAAATAAAAGCAAAATATTGCATCACCATGTGTGCATACATTACAAAGTTTATATTTTAGTGACAATGGAGGTCCCCAAGGATTATATGTTTTTCTTGAAACATTATCTCAGGAAAGTTAATGTTAGCCATTATATCAATCAATTTATGGTGTTCTTTGTTACTCCTACAGCAGAACTATACGCAAAGTACAGGTTCCCTTTTATGGTGTCTGAACACAACATTTTGTGTGTTATGTCCCAGCAGATGCTGAATTCCTATACAATACAATTCTCATGCTCAGGGACATGATAAGAGGAACCTCTTGTAATGTAACAATCCAAAACAGTCATGTCAGCCTATCATTCTCTTATAATGGAATTCTCATAGCTACAACCTGTATATTCTTTGGCAAAGTAACTGTGGGATGTATGCACTCTTTAATATCTGTCTGTCTGTTACTCATATATTATACTTGAGATTGTTGTGCTATCTTATTCTAAGATACAGTGTAAAGAGAAGTTCAGTACATAAGATAGGGGATGATTTGGTTGGAAAATCATGTTCTTCTTTTTCAGCTTCTTCTTGTACTCTTTCTTAATCAACAGTAATTTCCATAGAGCAGTAGTAGTCAACTGATGGTATAAAGAAAACCACAGAAGATGTATTCACTAGTTAGGAAGATGGCCTAGAAGTGAATGCTGAGAAAGTTTAAGTATGCATTCATGTTATGGGTCGAATTTAGGGCAAAATCTAAACATAAAGATAGCTAACACTACTGTGTGAAAATGTGGCAGAGTTAAAATTTTTGGGGTTTACACTGACAAGTTAAAATTATATGTATGAAGGAATTAAGAATAGATTAAATAATGGGGAATTCTTGCTACCACCCAATTCAGAATCTTTTGTCATCCCATAAATTGTCTAAAAACTTAAAATTTACAATATACAGAGCTGTAAGTCTGTCTAGTGTTTTACATGGGTGTGAAACTTGGTACCTGACTTAGTGGGAAGAATGTAGACTGTAGGTGTTTGAGGAAAGGGTGTTCAGCGAAAGAGGGAGGAAGTAGCAGAAGGTTGGAGAAATGTGCACATTGAGAAGCTTGATTATTGTCCTGCTTGCCGTATATTATAATTAATATATTAATTAGTACCGGTAAGCATTGGGCCACAGATATAATGGTGGTTAATGTGTCTTGAAAATGTAACTGATGAAAATTTGATGGTTTCTTTAACTTGAAAATTGTCAGTTATGATATACCAATGCGGATTATTTTATGTGTTTCTACAGGTAATAAAGGGAGTAATAACACTAGTAATGCCGGTAGTGGTGGAGTGCCTCCTGCTCCAATGCCAGCACCACGTGTTTTAGTAGCAGCAGTGCCAAAAACAACTGGCACCACAGTAAAACACAGTGGGGCCTGTGATTCTGTGTTAGATGCAGATTCTAGCAGTACCAAGAGTGGTCGCAGGCCTAGTGTTGATACAGTTTCTACATATCTTAGTCATGAATCCAAGGACAGTGAGTTACGAGCTTCACAGGTAATTTGAATATGCTTTAAAGCTGCACCTCCTGCCCTTAACTGTCATGTGCCTCATACAGGATTTGGGGTTCTCTTGGTGGTGACTGTGAAGTTTACCATCTGTAGGATGTGCTTGTTAGAACTTGTTGACATTTTGGAAGAATGTAGTTTCTCCATCCTTAGGGAAGAAGATAGAAACAGGACATTTATCCAGAATGTATGTAGATTTCTGCCAGACCACACCATCTCTTTATCTTAGTCATAGTTGTCCAACTGGTGTACGTAGCACCATCCTGGCTGTTAGGGCTGTTACTCTAATGATTCATTAATCTCACAGTGCAAAATATGGTTTGGAAGGTTGGTTGTTATTCAGCTGATTAAGAAATTAACACTTTTTTTTTATTTTAAGATTCAATCATGTTTACAGAATTGTGACTTTGCATCCTCATCTGAGCCAGTTTTAGCCAGACTAAACCTTTACATCCAGTTTATTTATGATCCACGTTATCAGCATCTTTACGTCTACTGCCTTTGTCTCCCACATTGTCTTTTTTCTTAATGTTTTATGACTGATATTTATATATGCTTTTTTTCGTCTCTTACGATACAGGCATGCTGGCATTGCACATGGTTTAGTCTCTGTAACAGTGTTTGATGATTAGACTGGGGCTTGAAATTTTGTGGAGGTGTGTGTTGTCAGTTAGTGATGAATTTTTATGTCATCATTAGAAGCTACACAGTTGTACTTTCATCATATTCCAGTTTTTGTATGCTAGAAATTCAAACTCCTGGACTGGAACAGCAGTAAACCTACTTTGTGTTATAGGACTAGTTGATATTAAGTTATGAAACACTTATGGTGGTTACCAGGATCACCATGTGGGAGATACCTTTGAAGACACAGGAATTTTGTTTTGGAAGGTTGCCTACTTGCAGTATGTGATGTCAGAGATTATTTTGGTTAAAATCTACTACAGTATACCATTAGAATTATAACTTTGAAACTCTTACATGTATCACAAACATTTTTATTTGTTCACAGTTCCCAATAACTTGTCATACTTCTTGTGTTGTGTCATAATCTCATTAAGATACTGTGCAATAAATATTCAGTCACTTGATTAAAATTTACAATATCTGATTTTCTCACTTGTACATGTTGCAAGCATTACCATTTTGTGTTACTATAGTTTGCATTTTCTTTGCTGTCCAGTATATTTTTGTGAATATTCTCTTCAGTTGTACATATGAATGATAAAAAAACTGACATTAGAAATTTCCAGTGGTTTAATGTGTATTGCGCAGTACCATAACAACGTTAGGAATTTGGGGTGTGTTAGTAATAAATAAGGCTTCCATATATAATCATCTGAATGATGTACAGTTGCATAGTTGTAATTATAAACTCATAATGCATGTATTGTTGATTTATGATGATAATGTGTTAGAAATTTGCATTAAAAGTGTGAAGTACCACTACAACAACGTGCTATAATAGAACTAAATTTTACAGCATTAACAGAACAATGAAGGTGGTTCAGTACGGCTGAAGTTGAATTATAAACATAATGACAAAGCTGTAATAAAAGCAGCTGAAAACATTTACTAACCGTACTTTTGAAACTAGACAGTATGAAAGAAAATAATATCATTTGGTGAGGATTTACAATGGTCTTTGTCTAGGATTGTGATACATGGAATACACTGTTTAATGGTATCTCTGTGTACAGGGTGACTTGTTGGATTGTAGTGGAAGCAGTGAAGATGTGTTTGAGCCACCACCTCGTGGTGGTAACAGTACATCAGGAGGCACAAGGAAACCTATAAGCAAGTGTTACAGCATGACAATGCCACAGCAGTCTGTGTCATGTGGCTCTATTGTGGGAGTTGATGCGGCCAGTGCTGGTATATCACGATTTGTTTTAGTTGTAGCAGCATCAGATATAAACTGTGATTCTCGGTGCCCAATATGCCTCCAAGATATGAATCCAGGTTCTCCCATGGTGGTTGCTCTGACACGTTGCTTACATCAACTTCACTTAGACTGCCTGAATGCCATGTTGTCTAGCCAGCCTGCAACTAACAAGGTAAGTACTGTGAAGGTGAAAGAGAGCTCTTGATGTAATTTGGCACATCTGTATACAATACTTGCCAATTTAAAATTTAAGGATGTTTCTTTCATTTGTGGATACTTAGTGCACAGATGTTTCTGGAATGACAAGGTTGTTGTATTGTTGCAATTTCATTTGATGTGCATTGTTAGCTAACCAAGTGCAAGTACTCCCATTACTTTTTTCTGAAACATCTGCAGGTTGTGTATTGTTTAATGTTAATAGAATAGAATAGGATAGAAAAGTATTTGGGTTCAAGCCCTTGTGGGCCTGATGCACCTAGGCCTTATAACAGTCCCATTGTGACCCACTCTCTGATACTAGGTTAAAGGATCCCTGTTCCTTTACCAGAGTTCCAAATGGCCCCTGTACTTAGATTTGTAACATCCTCAGGGTCCAAAAAGAAGGAACCCAGATATACATGTCTGAGTGAGGCCAAGTCCTCACACTCACACAGAACATGGACTGAGGTTTCCTCCTCAGTACCACACTTCCTATAAGTGGGGTTGCTTCTCAGCCGCATATTGTTTAATGTTAGTGATACAGAATTTAAATTCATTACATGTTTGTATGGCCTTAATTTGGCTATCAGAAGTAATAAGTGAAATTTATTATGGAATAAACTTTCTTGTTATGTTCTTCAAACTGGAAACCTCAAACACAAATGACTATATAAAAATAAGGTTTGAAACACACTGCTGCCAAAAACTTTCTTACTTTGATGTATATGTAAAAACACTTGGGTAGCAGATGGTAAGTGTGAGACCTCCCTGTATTCACCATTGACATTTAAGCATTTGTCCCACAGTGGCACCAAAGCTTGTATTTCGACGTGGAAGAAATCGATTTTAAATGTCTGTAGCCAGAAGGAGACAGCTTGCTTCACAGTAGCATCTGTTGTCAATTGCTTGCCAGGCAGATGTTTTGTAAGAAGCCCAAAGGATGGAATTCACTGGGCAAGAGATGGGACTATAAGCATGGCGGTCAATAACCTCCCAGCCGTAGTACTGCAATAAGTCACAATTCTGGTTAGCAGTATGGGGCCTGGCATTGTCATATAAAATGGTAATGGCCTTGGTGTAACAGCCCAGGCCTTTTACAATAAATGGTCGGCTGTCACCTCTTGAGTGTATTGCAGCAATGCTCAGCAGTTATAGTTTTTAAGTTATACACACCGTGCATTGCATTCATATTAGGTGTTTTATCCAACCAACCCTTTAATGCACAATTCTGTAAGCTAAGTTACACTTGCTGATAGCTACTCCAACACATTTTGGCGTACAAGGCATCATCCTCAGGGAGTCCACCATATAACTGTTCGATCTTGCAGCATGCCAAGTGGGTATAAACACAGTCCAATCAGTTAGGTAGAGTGCAGCTTTGCACCAAACACAGTTTCCAAATAATTCTTGAGAGTCATTTGTAAACAGTTAAAAGCCATAGTCAATAAAATATTTCACTATAATGTGGTGTAAACACTTGTCTAATCATGTGGGTAAAGACATGGTTTTCTGCTGATGTACAGTTGTAAAATTTGCAAAGTCTCTATTGGCAATGGCTGACAGAATAGTTATAAAACACTTCACTTTTCCAATGTCTGAATGTCTTTGGTTGAATATGATAAAACACTTAAAACACTGGCAAAGATACTGTGATGTGACAGCAGGTGTATGTGCAATGCATAGCAATAATATAACTTGTGGCCTTCTGTCCAGTGTGCCGCGGAATACGTATCCAAACTGGATATTGTCACTGAAATTAAAAAATATAAGACTCTGTAGAATGTGTATATTACATGTACAAGAACTGAGTACTTATACACAATCTTGTAAAGCATCTTATGGTATACGGTTGCTTACAGTGAGTGCTTGGAGGCTTATTACATGGCACTCACTGCAAGTAACTGTATACTGTAAGATGTTTTACAAGATAGTGTATAATTACAAACTGGCTCTACACTTTTGTGTAGCTTACTGGTGTGTAACAAGAGTGTCTTTTTCCCCCCCCCCCCCCTTTTTTTTTTTTTTTTTCTCTTTTAATTATATTCCTCCCCTAAAAAATTATATTTAGGGGAGAGAGTAAAATTAAAGACAAAAAAGACAAAAAAAGGGGGGGGGGGGGAGAAAAAGACACTCTTGTTACACACCAGTAAGCTACACAAAAGTGTAGAGCCAGTTTGTAATTATACACTATCTTGTAAAACAT
>Ga0131853_10027726_pt1 | contig 10155 bp, 8 predicted proteins | sample TergutLab28metaG_FD_92764 | JGI IMG/M metagenome (GOLD analysis project Ga0131853, IMG submission 92764) | Labiotermes labralis P1 segment gut microbial communities from Petit-Saut dam, French Guiana - Lab288 P1 (version 2) (version 2) | ecosystem: Host-associated > Arthropoda: Insects >... | reverse complement strand
TTTCTGTATAGTGTTGTTAGTTCAGAATGCAATCTTTATGTCAGTCTTTTTGAATAGGTTAGTGATGAATGTGGAATCTCTGCCCACGTAGGTGAATGTGGTTCATTATTGTGTGAGGGGGGGGGGGGACATCTTCATCTGTATTCTAGGTATGTCAGGAGGTGGTTGTAGGATGGGAGGGCCCTCATGGTAGATCGGGAAGGCATTGTTGTAGTGATCTTGTTGTAGGTTATAGGTGTGTAGTCTGTTGTAAAGGAATCTCACTGTGGCGTATGTGTGTTGGGTGGGGTGGTTGGAGGTGTATGGAATGATAGTGCCAGTGAATCTAGGTTTCCTGTATATGGCAAATCTCCAGTTTGTAGCGGTCCTATGGATGGTGACGTCAAGGAAGTTTTTCTGGTTGTTTCTCTCGCATTCCACTGTGAACTTCCGAGTGTTGGGTGTATTGTGTTGAAGTCTGTCAATATGTTCTGGGCGTCTGTGTGGTTGGTGTCATAGATGACCAGTATGTCATCAACGTATCTGAAGTATTTTATGATCTTATGTTTGTCTGACAGGTATGGTGTGTGAAGCTGTTCTAGGTGTTGTAAGAAAAATTCCGCCAATAGGCCGGATGTTGCGGCACCCATGGCGAGTCCTTCAGTTTGGATCAGGATTTCTCTATTGTTTGAGAAGTAATTCTGTAGGGTGATGACATCATACCACTCTACAAGTTTGTGTTGTGTCTGGCGGTTTAGTTGTAGCGTTTCTAATGTGCTGGAAATGATGTCTCTGGTTTCTTTCACTGGGACGTTCGTGTAGAGGTTAGCAATTTCGAGAGATGCCAGGCCGTAGTGGGTGAGAGTCGGGGTGTCTTGCAGTTTGTTTATTAGGTCTGTGGTATTGCTTATGTTGTGTGTGTTTGGAAGTGGGGTCAGTCATTTAATTTTGTGTGTGAATAATCCAGCTAGTTTGTAGGCTGAAGCATTTTTCCAGTTAACAACGGGTCAGATGGGGTGTTCTGGTTTGTGTATCTTGATGAGGCCTTTGATGGTCCATGCTGAGGGGTTCTTGTTTATGCTATTTCTGACTTGGGTTTGAAAGTTTTTTGTGGGGTCTTTTGATAATGTTTTGAAATTGTTAGCTTGTATGAAATTTTGAATTTTGGCATCATATTGTTTAGTTGGTAGAACTACTAAAGAGTTTCCTTTGTCAGCCTGTGCTATCATGGTATCATTATCCTTGAGTTTGGTTTGTATAGATTTGATGGTTCTGCTCTCAGAGTGTGTGTTTTGTGTGGTGTGGGAATTGTTACGTAGGGGGTTGCTGATGCGCTCGGCAGTCAGGTTTCTGTACACGTCTCTCTCTGTGGGGGGGAGTTTTGATATCACTGTTTTGGCTTCTAGTGCCAGGTTCTGTATCCAGTTTCTTTTCTTGGTGTGTATATTGAATTTTGGGCCTTTCTCTAGTATCATCTCATGGTCGGTGAACTTTATGTCTGTTGTTGATGACTCTGGGGTAGAAGTCTCGTTTCTGTCAGGGGGTTGTTGTTTGTGATTGGGTCAGTTTTCTAAGTTTTTCATCTAAGGTGTGGTGTCTGACTCGGATTTCTTTTTGGAGTTCGTCTTCAATGGTGCAGTGGATGTGTTGCCAGAAGTTGTTCCAGTTATCTGCTAGGGCTAAGTGCAGGTGGTAGATCTGGGTGTTCAGTCTCTGTTTTTTGGTTTGGAGGTATTTTATTTTTTATCTCTCCCACAGATGTGACACATATAGACCTGCTAATCGGCATCCGGACCCCTCCCCCCTACACCAATAAAAACAGAGCCCCAAGAGGTGATGACCCCCGCCCAGGATACCACATACCACACACATCCACAGCCTTACCTGCTCATACGCAGTTTATGTCTCATATATAATTTATAGCCCAGATGATGAGATCTCAACATCCGCCACACACAAATGATATTTAGTCTCCTAGAACTTTGCAAACCTGATGATGGCCTCAGAGTAGGCCGAAGCATGTCGTTTCATTAACACCAATAAAACTAGTTGTGTTTTGACTTACTTTGCCTTTTACTTCATTGTTACCGACACAACGGGGATGTCTCAACTAAAGACTACAAATATATAATGTTTGGTACCAGGGGGTTACAATAAAAGATGTGGATTTCAGTGAGGTGCACATTTTTCATACATGCTGAAACCCACTTAAGACATTTCGGAAAATCCAACAAATGGGGCTTATTAGGCGGGAAAATATCTTAGAAGTGTGAGCCTGAAAACGTTTGAAAGTCAATAAATAGGCTTATATTTTATAAGGGAAGTTCCATTCTCATCAAAGTTGTCAGTTGGCTTACAAAATATAAACAATACAAATAAATTTTCGATAGTAATTTCTTGCCTCAACTGCTAGTTATTTTATGTACCTTTTATGGCATTTAGGAGACACAAGATACAGCTGAGGATTCAGTATTATGGCTCTAAACACTGGAGAAATGTAGGGGACATGTGGGAGGTTAAGTGGAAGGAACACATCACTACGGCCAAAACAAGTGGGCACGGTGTGATATGCTGTTTGAGAATGTTTCTTGCAGGAACAAATAACACTAGTATATGAAAACAGATAATAATGTTGCCGAGACCACGTACAGACTGAAGTGTTGGCTTGGCTGACAGCACCACTGTGCGATATCTCGCATTGTTTGTTCATCAGCTCTGTACAAAAGTCCAAATTTGGTGTATGAAAGATGTAGATTAGGGGTGAGAATTTATAATTTATGAAAGTACAGGTTGTTTGTAAGTCTAAACATCTGGAAGTCAAGGACAATATTGTTCCATATAGTTCTGCATTAAATGATTCATTTCACCACCATCCACATTTTACATCATAACTTCTTTAGTGATTTGGCACATTCTGCATTTGATCAGTTGTCAGATTTGTGTGCATATTTCTGCTTACACACACTGAAGCTTTCACCTCTACCAGAACTAGAACTTGGTGTGGATGATCCAGGCTTCAAAGGCCAACAGAGATGAGATTTTATCTTTTCCAAACATTGAGACCAGCTCTGGCACCCACCCAGTCCATATTCAGTGTGTACTGGGGGATATTTCTGAGGAGGTAAAGCAGTAGGGGCGAGAGGCCCACCACTCACCTCCATCTAGTGCTGTGGTTAAGAAAGAGTGGAGCTATAACTCCATTTCCCCTGTAAGGCTTATTGTTGTACAGGGACAACTTAACCTTTTTGTGTACCTTTAGCTACCTTGTGCTGTAGGTGCCTTCTGCTGACAATTTTTATGATCATCCTATAATTGGAGGTTACAGACATTGCCCTGTGGGCCTTCTCCCTCATAAATTACTTCTGTTGTCTTGCCTATGAGCAGGCCAGACAGGTTGAACAAACCATACCTGCAAGGACAAGGTGTCAACCAAAAATATTCATGAAATGCTTGTCCCAACAAATTTTTAAATCTCTGTAATACATATCTTTGTATATTTCACAGTTCCGAGTGCAGTCAACACTCACCGGAGTGGCACAAGCTGTTGTGGACAAAATTGTTCGCATCCATCATGATGTCTACATGAGTGGTTCAACTTCACCTGATGGCCAGTCAACTGTGGCTGGGAAACGAGATGATATTACGTTTCTTGTTCGAAATTTCAATTTCCCATTACCAAATGCATTAAATTCACCAACAAATGCAGTTGTCCGTTTTAACCCCATTGTGACAACGGTTTCAACTCCATCATGGAGTGCAGGGGATGATAATTCTACAATAGAGAACTCTCTGTCTGATACTGGTACCAGTAATACAACAGATGATCAAAATAATGATACATCAACAACAGAAACTTCATCAGATATATTTCCAGACAGGCCTAATCCTCTGGATAGGAACAGGAGGATAGATGCTTATGTTGATTTTTCAGATTTCTTTCAGAATGTGGAGAAAGCAAGGGTAGAAGGTACCCTGCCATCAGACATTGAATTATAAACAAAATAACCATGGTATAAAATGAAGTTATTTTTGAGATTGATCAGGTAGAAATTCAAGTGTCTAGGACAAAGCGAATTTGCAACTTCAGTTCTTTTTTATGATGTGTGTTACACATCTGTGACACACTAGTCATATGTCTACTTTTGTGACAATACAAATATTGTTCATCATCTGATGTGATGTAAGACATGACATTTTCTGGAGTTGGCCAAACTTTCATTATCAGGAGACTGGCTGTTGTTGTACATTCATTTTTTGTCTTTTGTTATTGACATCATTGAAGATGATGGGGATCAGTTTTGATACACAAAACACAAGCTTTTAATTGGTCTGAAAGAAATGTAAACCAAAGAATATGATTTGTTACAGATAATTCAGAACTGAATAAAGGGTTGGAATATTAAGAGAAAAGTTGGTCATGTTAAGGGAGAGTTTTATGACCATGTCTTATGTGTGGATGACACACAAATTCCAATGGGAGTGCCGGCATGTTCGAAAACATAGGCATAGCTAACAGTTCTGTTTTGTTGAGATATCAAAAAGTATGGTGAGAGTTACAGAGAGTGCCCAGGGCATAAAACTTTGGTTTCTTTTTCTCTGCAACCTTTGTTTGGAAAGTTTTTCACTCTAATAAATATTTAGCGACCAACATTCAGTGTGGATGCAAAAAAATGCATGTACCTATTCATATTAAATGTACATTATTGTTACATGATGTTAACCAAAACTAGATTGTGCTGGCAAATTTCAATGGAACTCCTTAGTATTAAATTTTATTAAATGTGGTTTGCAGATTCTTACGTTGCTGAATACAAAGAGATATGGTAAAGCTGCCAGGCACATTTTTGTAACTTCTCATCGTGCATCTATGTAAATTCAGGTGTTCAGTAAGTAACCAATGGAAAGATAAAACATATGGTGGAGAGAGACCAAGATACACGAAGAGAATATGGAGAGACAGAACACAAAGACAAGTTGAGGGCTTGTGTGAGGTATAAATGAATGGGGATAGTTTAGTGGTCATGATGATGATGATTATGATGAGAATAAAACCCAGAACCCCCTGAATAAAAATCTTTTATCCTAACTAGTGGACTACCTGGACAACTCATGTCCAGGTAGATATGAACATAACCTAGAGATGTCATATACTTACTCCATGGTGAAGAGTCCTTCTTGAGAAGCTAACTGGTTTGCAGCTAGTCAAGAAATTCCCCACATTTCACGGAACCCGAAGGTTCATTACCGCACTCACAAGCGTCCACCACTTATCTCTATCCTGGGCCCGCCCAATCCAGTCCTACCTCCTGGAGATCCATCCTAATATTATCCATCCATCTACGCCTAGGCCTCCCCAGTGGTCTCTTTCCCTCCGGCTTCCCCACCAAAACCCTATACACCCCCTCTCCTCACCCATACACGCCACATGCCCAGCCCATCTCATTCTTCTCGATTTTATCACCCACACAATATTGGGTGAGGAGTACATATATATTAAATATACCTCAGACAGTGGACAATAGCCAGCATATTTGTACCCTTTACCTGGGTACACGAATATATGTAGTTCGACACTGCAGAATAAGTATGCCAGATTATAGTGCCTTTTTTATATACTGAAGAATCTCGGAAACACTAATATAAGTCACTGTTGCAATCTGATGTTTACTATTTGTGCAGTACCTGTAATAATAATAATAATAAACATGTTACTGTTATGTGTTTAAAAACGTTTGAAGACCAAAATTAATGTATAGTATATAAAAAGATTTCGTTTTTATTTTGAGGTCACAGTTTGCTTGTATTAGGAAGACAGACAAGTGATTTTCTATAGGGAAGTAACAGTTGTTTGGTTGTAAGAATCATACAGGAGTACACTGTTGGAAAAAGGAAACATTTTTTAGTGTTAAACCTGGTGGTATACATACCAGCCATTTATACTTTAAAGCAGTGAAGATGTTAATAGTGAAATACTGGTGGCAAAAGATGAAATAAGTTAATGCTTTTAGAGCTAAAATGTGATATTTTGACTGCTGTTTGTTCATACTAACTACTAACTGAATTCATATTTACTTTTTGTTTACAAACCTCAAGTAACTTTTTGTCCGCTGTATTTAAAAACAATTTATATGGCAAGTTTCTGACAGTTTTTTTAGTTAACCTGCAAGGTGAATTTTTTTCATTGTTAAAATAATTACATACACAGTGTACAAGTCATAGCACTTTGCAATATGGCTGCTGGTAATTTTAACTAGAAACATCCCTGCTAGTGCAGGCAGGTCATGTACATTTCATCTTAGTATTGCGCATAAAACGTATAACATTTTAATGTAAATGGTGCAACTATCATGGTGTGCAGATGACATAATTACATATTTAATTGGATGTGTGGCGCCATGTCCCGTGTTAATGACTATGGTCATTATTATTTTTCCATAAAAGTAACACCAACGGTATGCATGAAATTAATTTGTTGCCTAAAACCAGCATAAATAAAATCATACTAATATCTTGCAAGACTGACACAAGTGAAAATCATCATGTCCACGTGTGAGAATCCAACACGGCAGCAACTGTCTCACTACCACACAACTCATGGCATGGAAATAAACCATACACTATGGGCAAGAGTGTGTGTAACCGTCGAAAGGTGTATGTCAATACATGGGGATATAAATATGTGTAGCTTGGTGGTAATTGACATACAAAAAAAGAGTGATGCTTGTTGTCTGGTTCTTTGTGAATTAACCTGTCAAAACCGTCATGTTAGACTTGGGGGTATTGTGTTGGCACCCCTCGTCACTCACGTGTTAGATGTGATACACAGATCAACTAGTGGGATCTGTGCGTGTATCATTTATGTAGGAGAAATGGCAGCAGAGTAGAGCGTAAGTTGTCCGTGACGTTTTCCACCTGGTATTTTTTGTTTGAGCGACTGTACTTCAGATGATCCGTGATAATAAGGGTCCTGTGAGGATGCGTTGTAATTCTGTAGTATCACATAATACATTTATGCTTGAAGGTTTTAACAGCGGTAATTGATCATATTATAGTCGTGTTTGTGATCCGTGTAGTGGTTAGATGTTTGGGAGGTACGTACTGCCTGCATGTTCAGGTGACTGAACAGCATGCACCTAAACCAACTCACTGTGAACATGAAGGCAGCACGTCCTCAAAACCGCTGGTACTACACGGTGCTGTAAGAATAAGACCTCCATACATCACCGACGCTTTGTGTTTACAGTTAACAACGTAAATACGTAATCCGTGGTTGTACATTTTCAGTGCCGCCAATACAGGTAATCCTAGTGCCGAGGCGTTGTCTGCGCTAGCGAAATTGGTTGCGTATGAGCACGTTCAAGCACAAAGTTTTGCGTCAAGCGATTAATGCTGTGCTGCAGCTACTTCAGAACCCAGGTGCGGATTATTTTTTGTGTTTAAGGACGTGTTTGTACTAGTACATGAACTAAAACTTCGAGTGACTCGATGTAACAGAAGCAACATTTACAACTGAAGTTAGTACGTTCATGCACGGTCCTTTGTATCACAGCCTAGCAGTGTCTGTACGTGAAACAGGTTGTATCGGGGTTGGAAATAATTATTTTAGAAATTTAATTTAATTTTTGTTCACGTCACTCAAAGGAGATCTCATAACCCACCTTGGTGTTAACGAATGTCATTCTTCAAGGCGAGTTTGTGGTATTGAAGCATGAAACCATAACGGTTGTCACTGAAATGAAACTGCATTCCTTACCCTCCGTGAGCATTTGTAATTAAACTGAAACATCATCGTAATGGTGGTAGTGTGCGTTTCAAGTGACATCTGTAACCATGCGTGTTTTTCCGCTTTTATGTTGACTTGGTTATCATGACAAACATTGTATTGAGAGGACTGATTTGAAACTAATGGCATGAAAGGCATAATACAAGATAATACTTGAAAACGACAATGAGCGTGTGGGTTCTATTTGCAGTACAGTTTTCATGCCAATACTGTGTGTTGCTTTGATTCAGTAGTAATAATAGTAACTATTTAGAAGTGTGAGTAAATGAAAGTTTGCAGAAAATGTGTGGTTGAGAAGAAGAATAAACTGTAACTGCCTTTTGGACTTGAATGGGTATATCAATGAAGTAAATTTTTGAGCTGCTGAGGTTGTTAAGGAGTACATGCATGTTGTACCAATATATTAGCAACATATATGTTTTTAGCTGTGATTGCATTTTAAATGCTTGGTATAAAGTGGACAAATTTTGTGTTTGGGGAGGTATAACTAATGTGTTTACTGTTCCAGTGTGATAATGTTGGGATTGCTTGGAGTTAAGGTCCATGAAGAACAAATTGAGAAAACAATATCTGTGATTCTGCGCCTTCCAGGCTTGTTTCTACTTGATCACTGGTTTCAGTCATCATCCACAGAAATATGGGGAAAAGTTGTAGATTCTCCTGATTTGTTATCTGCAGTGGTTTCTCCTATCAGTAAGTATTAAGTTATTTTATGTTTAGTCTTTGCCTGACATTCATGTTCCATTGTCCTGTTGTTACTATACTGGATGCAGAAGGTGTATGAGTGTAATACAGTAACCTGTTGATCTTTTTAATTTCAAATTATTGATTTCATTACTGATAGAAATTAATAAAATGCAATTTGGGAATATTATGCAGCTCAGTTTTCTGTTCTTGCTTATAAATTATGAGGTTCAGAGACAAATTACCACGGGATGATATCCTATTGCAAGTTTTTGTGTCAGTGTTGTTAAAGTTTCTGCTGCTGGAAACTTTGGGGGTCCCCATATTTTACAAAAGTCTGGAATCCACCTCCAAATTCTAGGTGCCAGAAGGGTGACATGAAGCAGGGTTCATACTGGGAACCCACAGTTCTGCAATGACTTGTGTACCTAACTCTTTCCTGGTGCTTTCTGTGTGGTGTATGTGAAATGATACACATTTCTGTATATAGGAAAACAAAAACTGCAGTGATTTTGCTGGAAATATTAAGTGCAAAGTTTATTCATCTGGGCAGTTACACACCTGGGAATTAGCACCCCTGAGGCAGTTAGCTGTAAAGAATGAGAATTGAAAAGACAATTTGTATGTAAAAGTAACACCTGCATGCAATGGTGTAGCAAGGCTTTCGAGCACTTGGAGCAAGTAATCACAATGGCTGCCCCTAACAGGAATTATGAGCTTTAAAAGAACACACCCATATACGGAATTTCCTATCATTTGACTCTATAATTTAAAATTTGGTAGGTGCAGAATATCTTGTGTTTTTATTTAAAACTTTATTTTCCTGCCCATTTTGCAGCACCACCCATGTCAGCCATTGCACTCCCCCACCTTCCCTGAGCTATGCCCCTGCCCACATCATGTCAGAACATGTTCCAAAAGTGATCATTGTTATGCAAGTGTATGCATGTCTTGCCAGTAGTGTGCATTCAGTGTGTACTTTGCACTTGATGTGTAATCGTGTCAGATAAGCTTGGTAATTGCACCATTAGTTAAGTGTGTGCTGTATTCAATGTTCTGTGGTCAGATGGGGTCAGACCTTCTCAGATTCACCGAAGAGCGTTAGTACTCTATGGGGAAGGTGCATGAATTGGTGGATTTGTTTGGAAGTGGCTGAACAGGTGTGGTTGGCAGAGTCCTTTTAGGTCATCTGACATTTTCAGGCATGGTGAAAGGAGGTGGATTAGTGTGTCTGCTGTTGCCAAAGGATTTGATATCAGCTTTGGGTCTGTGTGTTGTGTAATATATGACATCCTCAGGCATTGCAAAGTTTGTGCAAGATTGTTCCCTAAATTTCACCAAAGCTACTGAAGTTTCTGTTCATTCCTTTTCTTGATTCAGTAAAAATTTTATCTGTCTGCATTTATAGTTATGAGCCTAGTTTGAGGTGTATAGAATACTGATAGAAGCCTGGCAAATGTGTTCATTTTTTCTGTGTTTTATGAGATGGATTTCATACAGTCAGATCAGAAGGTCAGTGTATTTGTTTTATGGACGTATACTGCTTTCTACATTCCCATGGTAGTAATTGCAGGGTTCAGTCTTGTCATCTTGCTTCATAATTCCTTAATTTCATAGTTGTCAGTTTTTCTGAGTCATAATCTTTTCGCTGTCTAAACTATAGTCTTCACATTTATGGGAAACTAATTCTAGTTCTAATTCTTTCTCTT
>Ga0131853_10027725_pt1 | contig 10155 bp, 7 predicted proteins | sample TergutLab28metaG_FD_92764 | JGI IMG/M metagenome (GOLD analysis project Ga0131853, IMG submission 92764) | Labiotermes labralis P1 segment gut microbial communities from Petit-Saut dam, French Guiana - Lab288 P1 (version 2) (version 2) | ecosystem: Host-associated > Arthropoda: Insects >... | reverse complement strand
TTCAAAGAGTTAATTTTTAACACACTACTATTTGCAGACGACCAGCTTATTATTGCTGACACAGAAGACAATTTGCAAAGGGCAGTTTATTTATTGTATAATATATCCAAAGAGTATAATTTGGAAATTGCCACAGACAAGATGAAGGAATTTGGTTTCGTTGGGACAGATCACTTAAGAGCAAAAATAATTATAAATGATGAAACACTAGATCAAGTCAGCCAATTTACATATTTAGGCTGCAGCATATCTTACCAATTTTCCAATGATGTGGAACTTAAATTGGCAAAATTTTTATAATTAATTGGTACTATTAAGAGGACTATTTTCAGGAAAGTGAGAACAGAAACCATTTTGAAATTATACAACACTCTAGTTTTGCCTACATTTTTGTACGGGTCAGAAAATTGGACGTTGACAGCCTCACAGAGACGAAGAATTGAGGTGGCAGAAATGAAGCTATTGAGACCTCTGGCAGGTTACACCTTTTATGACTACAAAACAAACGACTCCATCCGCAGTGAACTACAGACAGACTGCATACTAGACAAGATAGATGAATACAGAAGGAACTGGCTTTTACACCTACAAAGAATGCCACAAAACTGAAACCCTTTAAAATCATACCTTTACAGCCCACAAGGAAAGAGAACAATTGGGAGACCAAAGAAGCGATGGAGAGAACAACTGTAACTCTGGAGACAGAACGGGCCAAATGGCCCAACCCTGGATGTTTATGATGATGATGATGGTTTCCTATCGTTACTATAACATTCATTTAATGAATAACATGAGTTCATGTATACAAAATGTTTTAAAGCACTTTCAAGTGTCCTCAGATTATTGGAAAATTTTTTAATGTTGAAAGGAAGACTATAAAAAATCTTAATACCTGACTAGTACACACCCTTTGATAAATACCTACACTTGCCAAAGGTAAGTTAAGGTTAGAACTGTGTCTCGTATTTACATCATGAATTTCTGAATTTGTAAAAAAGTGATCTCTGTTGTTCTACAATATAAATAGGGAAAGTATGTATTGTGACATAAGTAGCAAAACTGTTAGTTTTTTTAATAAGATTCTACAGGAGTCTCTATTCCCACAACCCATAATAATTCTGATTACTCTCTTTTGCAACTGAAAAATTTGTATGCTGTGATAAGAACTTCCCCACAATATTATTTTATAACTCATGATCACTGTATGAAAAAGAAAGTGATAAATCAATCGTAATGTTTTATGTGACATGAGTAACTTAATGGATCTGATTATGTAGCAAGCAGTGCTTAATTTAGTTGTCAGTTAATCTGCATGTATTCTCCATGAAAACATGCTATCAATAGTTAACCCAAGAATTTTGGTAGATGGAACATTGGGAATTAATTTGTTATTATAAGCAACATTCATGTCAATTGCTGGATTATTCCCAGTCTTAAAGTGAACATAGTGATTTTTTTCAAAATTTACTTTGAGATACCTGTTTTTAAGCCACATGTTTCGAGTTTCAAAGAATGTACTAGTATTAGAATTAAGTTCATTTGTGTTTCAGTGAGTAAAGAGTATACTTGTTCCATCAGCAAACAAATTAGGTGTAAATTTGTTATTTACAAACTGAGGTAAATCATTTATATATAAAAGATATAGCTGGGGACCCAATGTCCAGTTAGAGAGGGTGCTGTTACGGTGTGTCTTGCTATATATTAAAACTCATTGGTATCTGCCTTTACAGTACAACTGATAGAGTTCTTTATCTATATGTCATTCCATAAGTTTCTAGCTTTGATATCAATTTCTTATGATTTGCGCAGTCAAAGGCTTTTTCAAGATCACAAAAGATAACTTCTACTCTTAATTTGTTGTTCCAGGCATTTAGCATTTCTTTTATTAGTTTATAAGTGGCTTTTTCTGTTGTTAATTTCATCTGAAATTCATACTGTTCCCTGCATAAAATGTTATTATTATGTAAATGTTTTAATAACCTTGATTGCTGTTGTCTTTTCAAAAATTATGGAACATGATGTTAGGACAGATATTGGTATATAGTTGGATACATCTTTTTTATTTCCTCTTGTGTACATGGGATTTAACATAGAATTTTAATCTATTGGGGAAAATACCCATAGAAAGAACTTTATTACATATATAATTAGGGGGGCGGGCGCTTGTGAGTGCAGCAAAGAACCTTCGGGTTCCGTGAAATGCAGGGAATTTCTTGACAGGCTGCAAACCAGTTAGCTTCTCAAGGACTCCGCACCTTGGATTAAGTAAGTAAGGGGTGAAATTATGGAGAGCTTATTTTTAATAACTTAGTGGACATTTCATCATTGCCACGTGCATCTTCTGATTTAAGTGATTTCATTATTTTTTCAATTTCAAAAGTTGTTGCTAATTTTCTTTTACGTTTTTGTCAGCTGACTTATGTATTTGTATCATAGATTGTAAGGGATTATTATTATTGCAGTATTTGGATTATATGTGTTTTGTGTGTGAGTGTTATTATTGATGTTAATGTTATCAGCTATTGACAGAAAATAGCTACTAAAAGTGTCAGCAATATGTTGTTGGTTATTGATAATTCTGCTGTCAATACTGAAGGATTCAATTGCTGCATTTCTTGCTTTCCTACATGTTTCCAATTTACTATTTCCTGTGTTGTCTTAATTTTATTAGTGGAATTCGTTATCTGATTATCATAATAAAATCTTTTATCTTCCTTAATAACATTGGCCAGTATTTTACAGTAAGTGTTGCGATATTCTTTTATAATTGAGATTTTCTATTTCTGCTCGCTATGTAAAGTTCCCTTTTTCGTTAACAAGTATTTATACTTATCATTCTCCAAAAATAATTACGCAATACCTTATTAATATTGATTATTGGAAAGCTAGAGTAAAGAATGCTTAAGCATGTATTTAAAAAGGAGTTAAAGATTGCATTAACATCATACCCCTCAATAACCGGATCCCATGTTCTATAGCTTAGACTATTCTTGAATTGTGCCATGGTATATTTATTAATATTTCTTCTAAAATACGGTTGATGCTCATGGGGCTTATTTTGTAGACCATTTAAAATTATGATTTGCACATCATTATCAGAAAGTCTGTTTATAAGTGGGAATACCTGATAGTAATTTAACCTCATATCAATGAAAATAATATCAATAGGTGAACTAGAATCATTGTAAATTCTGGTAGGAAAATCAATTGTCCTGTAATGATTGTAGGAATTTGAAAAAGCATCCAATTAATTCCTCTTGTCATTATTATTTAAGATAGGTCACATTCATATCACCACATATTACAAGGTTGAATTTTCATTAATACAAGACTGCAGTATCATATGTAGATGAGTCAGAAAATGTTTAAATTTACCTGTCAGAGATCTGTAAATAACCAAGACACAAATGTTTAGAAGGTTAGTATTAAGCTGAAGTGCACATACTTCAATAACTTTATCTACACAGCAACTATCAAGGTTTATGACAGTGAATTGTAAATTGTTTTGAACAAAACTACCAACACCTCCCTCTTGAATTTTTTGTCTGCAGCATTGAGCTCCTAAGAATATAGATGTCTATATGAGTAAGATCTAGTTCTGTTTTAAGTGAAGTTCCGAGAAACATGATAAATGAAGTAAATCTGAATGTATGTAACATAAAATTTCATTATTTTACTGGTTTTATTTGTTTATTAATTTGTGGGGAATCTGTTCTGCAATTGTCAGTTCCAGAGAAATGCTTTTAGTTTTTTCACACTCAAGAAAGACAATTCTACTGCTGCATTAGACATGGGAATTGTTAAAATCAAGTTAAATTGAGATGATTCTGGTAGTGCTTCATTCAGTCCAATACTGATGAAATGCCCGTACACTGAATTCCGCTAATATAAAAACTAATAAAATTTTACCAGATTTTATGCCACTATAAACATAGTGCAAGTCTTCGAATTGTCATGCATATTTTTCAAGTTCGTTAAAATATTCATGTCACTAACTTTTACTCCATACCGAGTCATAATAAAACAGTACAGTTCCAACAACAGAGTTTCTGCATATATTTGCAGCCACATAGCCATATGAAAGTGAATACCAAGGTTGCTGGAGTAGCAAAAGCAGATTAATTTTCTTATTTTACCGAGATTTAAAAGTAGGGGATTTCTGATACATAGGTCACTTTGTTATATTAAAGAGAGGGCCTAGGATGCCAATTCTCTGGGGGTACCTTCTTGCCTATGATTTATGTGAGTCAACCAGGTCATCTGTGCATCAAGGGTGACCTCATGTTGCCCAGCTGTGCCAACCCCCTGGACCAGTTCCCCTACAAGCTGTACTGGACAGGCCTCTGGATGCATCTTGCAGTCTCTGAGCAGTGTGGCATTTCCATTGTTTTGTTATGTAGGCTGAAGCTGATGTGTGACTCCAGCACTTTCCAACAAATTGGTGCAAAATGTCACCTTGGCATCATTAAACTAGACTGGAGCATATGTACTTGTCTAACACAACTATATGACAGATGATTGGAATCATTTTCATTGAAGATGTATGTCTGCATTTGTTGCTCAGACAGAGTTAATGATAAAAAAGGTACTCTTTTGGTTCAAGACATCTCATTAAACAATACAAGGGGGTGCTGATAAGACCTTAGCCCGACCTACTTCCCGATGTCAAAGGACGGAATCGATAGTGTCGATGGAAAGAGGGGTCTGTTCATGTGCCAAATTGCAAGTCTTTTCTTGTTACTCAGGCTGAAACGAAGCATGTCCGCCGACGCGCGCGATTTCAACAACATGGACACGCAAGCTGTCATCAATATTCTCCCCCCCCCCCCTGCATGGCAAGGTGCCGAAGGAAATTCACGCCATTCTGGCTGATAGGGGGAACATGCACCATCGTATGCCACCGTCAAAAACTGGGTGGCCCAGTTTAGACGTGGTGATTTTTTCACCTGTGATGCGCTTCGTCCTGGACGACCCAAAAGAGTGACCACCCCGGAAATTACTGATCAAATTCACGAGCTAATCTTGGAAGACCGCAGGATTTCGGCTAAATCAATAGCTGAGCAACTGGGCATCTCACGTGAGTGGGTTGGGTCCATCATTCATGACGATTTGGGCATGCGGAAGCTCTCCGCGAAGTGGGTCCGGAAATGGCTGAACGCGGATCAAAACGTCAACGGTGCCAGTCGTGTGAGCAACTTTTGAAATTTTTTCGGCGCGATCCAAATGATTTCCTCTCATGATTGGTGACCATGGACGAAACCTGGTTATATCAGTATGACCCGGAGACAAAGCAACAATCAATGGAGTGGCGGCATAGCGGCTCACCCAGTCCCAAAAAAATTCAGAGTGGAAAAATATGCTGGAAAAGTTCTCGCCTCGATTTTTTTTGGGATCGAGGCGGCATCCTACTCAATTATCTTCCAAAGAGCCAAACTATCAATGCGGAGTATTACTCATTTCTGCTGGTGCAATTGACGGACATTTTGAAGGAAAAACGCCGCGGGAAGGTCACCAAATGGGTCTTGTTCTTGCACAACAATGCCCCGGCTCACCGGGCATTTGCAACCCAGAAGAAATTGATCCACCTGAGTTTCCAGTGTCTTGATCACCCACCCTATTCTCCGGAGCTGGCCCCGTCGTACTACCAGCTGTTCCCTGGACAGAAAAAAAAAATTGGGTCGCCATTTTTTCGTCCGGCGCGGACGTCATTGCTGCCTCGGAGACCTGGTTGGACGGACAACCTTCTGAATTTTTTTTGAGTGGCTTGCAAAAGTTAGAGCAACGGCCTAAGAATTGTATCGAGCTTTGTGGGGAGTAAGTTGAATAAATCCCGAGTTTGGTCACAGTAACTTGTTTACTTCCTGGTCGGGCTAAGGACTTATCAGCACCCTCTCATACTTGTGGGAATGAAGAATAATGTGTTATATGTTAATGGTGTAGGTTACTATTTTTATAATAAAATTCATGTATAAAATTAATATTATAAAGTGCAAGCACATATGGGATATTTACAGATATAAAGTCTCTCCTCATAACGAAAAAGTTGCTACTCAATTTCAGTATGAATTAAGAACGGAAATGGTCCTGTTGACTTCATACAGGTATAAATCAGTATGTTTCAAGAATATTCCTGAATAGCCCAAAAATGTCACTGTAATATTCATATGATACTTGAAACTCTTTAAAAGAAATAATATTCTAACATTACATACACTTTTTTAAAAAACATGTGACAGTGTCTTAAATCAAACAGCATGCCAAAAAATTATTCAAAATTTACAAGTAGGAAGTAAACAGATGTAAGGTTCATGACCATACAAAAGTTCTCCTAACATGGTACAAGACATGTTGATTGGATTCATTTATCTTGCAGTACAAATAAAGAACCAGTGTGACAATCATTTAAAAGGACTTTACTTGGTAAATAAGCAAACATCACAAATAATTGTTATGGCAGAACACCTTACTAAATGTCACTAAAGCTGTATGCATGAGTAAAAATTGACTGATATGCTGAATAGAAAGATGTGCATTATACTTATGATCCATGTCAGCATTACTAACTATCAACACTTAATTAAAATACTGGGAAACATATCAAGCCTAATTTAAATAACTGTCAAATGAACAAATGAAATGTTAAGTTTCTTATGTACTGTTTTAATAAATGACACAATGAAGAACATAATTCTGCTTCTATGGGAACTTAAGCCACAACCACCATGACCATTTCATGTCATGCCAGTTTCATGGTACGATTATGTAGGTTATGCAAACTTCACAAAGAGACAAACCAATAAGTTTGAGGAAACTATCAGACAAAAACAACATATGGCTAGTATTAAGACTTTGTATGACCATAATCTAGCAGTTTGCATACTACCCACAAAAACACTATTTTTAAGAGGAAAAGAGAACTTGGAGTGCTGTGTTTTTATACTTAAGAGTAAAATCTCGATAGTTCAACATGAATGGGGCCATGGTTGCCTCAAATTACCAGAAAATTGGACTACATGGATTAAGACAATGGAAAACACATTTTCTCTTGCTTTTAGCATTCACTGTTAGGGTATGTTAAAATACACACTTAGATCATGTAATACGCACAAATATGCAAAAAGAACAGCTACAAGGTAATAATGTAATGCCTGAAAGACACATTTGATTACAGAGATACAGACTTCAACAGAGTTCTGTGCCCAACTTACAAACAACCTTGACTACAGTGCATCAGCTAGGACAAAACAGGACCTTGAACAATCAGAACCTGAACTATCGAGATTCTAATGTACTTTGTACTATTCTCAGTGGTATATGGAGGTACATTTTCCATTTTTTATTTTGTAATTACCCTCACCCCTTCCAAAAACACTGTTTGACACACAAAAGACACAATGAAAGCAACTAATACCCACTTCTCATCTGTTTGACCTTATAAATTTTAGAAAATGAGATGGGTCCCACACCAACTGGTGCAGAGTGACTCTGGCAACTCAACACCATTCCCTGACATAAGAAACAAGCTGTACAGTTCTTCATATTTTTGAAAGACTTTATCCTACTGATATAACTGCAATAAAACAGAACCATGTTTCTGCTGTGTAAATGCCATTAAGCGTTTTGTGCCATTTGCACTACACAGTACTGGAAAACTCCTCAAGTTTCTCTGAGCTTCACAGTGAGACATATATTTTATAATACTGATGAAGGAATAAGTCTATATTTGTTAAGTATTCTGCAGGTCACTGTAGAATAAAATAAATGGGAAGTTAGAACATCCAAAATATTCTGTGCTACAAATGCAATGAGAATACACTCTTATTTTTTTATGCTATATCATATGGGTAACTTCATGATGCACTCATATATTTACAACTTTAATGCTGCATTAGCTTTTACTGGAATTTTCTGCATTAGAGGTGCAGTCCTTTATAAAAATTCAAAGAATATTTGTTCTAAAAATTCCCTACAGTTCAAATGAGTTATCAAAAGTTAAAAACTATGCACATGCGTTAATTAGATGGCATTCTTAATGTTACATTATACAGTTCCTGTCATTGACAATAAAGTTCAGAACTTAAGCTAATACATTACAGTTTATTCTGTAGCATTATTACTGAACCTTGCCAGTTAATATAATACATCAGAAATCTGTCCATCAAAATTTCAGATACAAATTTGAGTTTTATGTATATCACTTTTCATATGGGAGGTGGAGAAGAAACATTCTGCGATGTTTCACAAATACATGGTAGGGGTGTCTAACATTTATAACCTTGGTTAACATTATTTACCTCTTTGCCAGTGTCCAAAAATTCAGAGACCAATTTCCTCCTTATTGGAAGTACAAGAAGTATTAGAGAGAGAGAACATAAATTTATGTACAATGCTTGAATTTAGAATGACTTCCATGATGTGTCAAGATTGTTTACAGTGAACATTATATTTAGAATTTCAGTGACAATTACATGGTCCCATGTTATTTACAGTTATCAACACTGCACAGCAAGCACCACACAGAAATACTGACATTAAATTAACAGCTGAAAAATAGGTAATTTAATTTTGATACCTGTAATGTTCAGTGCCTTCTAAGTCTAAACTCTGCCAAATATGAAGCAAAAATCATACATACTTAAGGGCACATAAGTCTGTAGGAAAATGTGTAAAAAACTGGAATGCCAGTTCTACATGACATGCACTACACTAAAGAGCAGTACATTTCAAAATTAAATCTTTTCAATGCCCGATATTCTGTTTACTCACACAGAACCATCATTGCCTATTTCACTTCATATTCTCAGTAAGAAATTTTGTTAAATTAAACTTGGTGTAGCATTTAATGTTCACCTGAGGCGTTCTCTACAAAAAATATGAACGTCATGTGAAGACAAAACCTGTGATCTAGTATCAGTAACTAAACTGTCAGATTGTCATGAAACTGGGTACATGACTTCTTGGGAGAAGGTTCTTCAGCAAGTGGGAGTTTTGTGAAAATTGGCTCAGTAAGTCATACTTTACTTACATCTACTTTTGATATTTGTTGACTTGTTTGGGTGAAAATGGGTACAAGTGATCTCCATGTAATGGCACTGAGCAACTGTGAGTTTTGTTAAATTGGTACAATGAAAGTCATGCTTCACTTAAGGGCATACATGAAATTTTGATCTGTCTTCTACATTTTTCATCTGAATTGGGACACATTTGACAGAGGAAATTTCCACAAAAATTTATTGAGAGATTGTTTCATGAAAATAGGCACAGTTACACCCACAATTTATGGGGAAAAACAGAGTTCTAACCACACTTACCAAGTTATTTGCCCAGCCTGCATGATATTTGGTGTATGGGATCTGAATATAATGCTGTTCAACATTAGTGAGTTTCAGAAAAAGTGGTGCAAGAAAAGCCACACTCTTCTTATGAGCATAAATGAAATTACATTTACAGATCTTCCATGAAAGTGTACAATATTTTGATGGTAAAAAAAGCATTGGCAATGTCCATGCACTACATCATAGAGTACACCATTTATAATCTTGCTATAAATGTACAATTTCACCAGTTCAAGAGACTTTGCTTACTTGCGTTACAGTTTGGAGTTATGAAGAATTCAATATTAATCAAGGATTAAAAGAATTAGTATTAATTATAAAATAACAAAAAAAAAAAAACTCTTTGATATTGCATCTGACATTGACCTGGTTACGATCTCAGCCATAATGTCCTCTGTCATTTTTAATTTGGCTTTGCAGCAAATACCAGGACAGTACCCTAACGAGGCCATCTTTGCTTCCTTCCTGATCCACCTTGAACCAAATGTTACATTACAGTTCCTGCAGTTGAAAGGGCATGGTGAAATTATCAATCACAGAAACAAAGAAATATCATACATAGGTACTTTGTTCTGTCAATGCAACAAATACAGACTTATAGGGGGAGGGGGGGTCGACATATCTAGCTGTATTGTGGGAACCAAGGATAGTTGCTTTTCCAGCAAAATGTAATGCACTGATGCTTTAAACAATTTACTGTATATACAAGAAGTGTCAATATTTAGATGTCATGTTTGATATTCAATGTAAATAACATGGAGTTGTAATTTTTTCTTACATTTGTTATGTGCCTAATAACAATAATAATAATAATAATAAT
>Ga0131853_10027724_pt1 | contig 10155 bp, 12 predicted proteins | sample TergutLab28metaG_FD_92764 | JGI IMG/M metagenome (GOLD analysis project Ga0131853, IMG submission 92764) | Labiotermes labralis P1 segment gut microbial communities from Petit-Saut dam, French Guiana - Lab288 P1 (version 2) (version 2) | ecosystem: Host-associated > Arthropoda: Insects >... | reverse complement strand
AGGGAAGTAGCTGTACCAGTATTATGACCTGTACTGGAGGCTGCGGTTACAGTTTTTAGTACTCCTGATGATGGGTGCTGTGACACCCGAAACATGTAGAGTGACTTTGCAGTGAATAAATATTTGCATACTGTTGCATCTGGTTGGATTTTTATTAACATTGAATTGTGATGCACAGAACCATGAGTTAAAAAAAAATCACCAATGTACATCCTTTCTGTTACTCAGTCTGGTCCCCCTGTCATGCTGTGGCTACTGTGGAGGTCCATGTTCAACCCCAGGTCAGTCCATGTGGCATTTGTGGTTAACAGAGAGGCAATAGGAGAGGTTTTTCTCTGAGTACTTTGGTTTTCCCCTGTGTGCATCATTCCACCCATGCTCCATGTTCATTCATTCATCTGTTACTGATGCTATATACAGCAGTTGACAATGTTGTTAGATGACAGTTTTCATAATACAGTCATGACTGTGTGTACCAGATGATGTAGCTTCTAGTAGTTCAGCATTATGTCTACAAGACATGATCCGTTTTCTTATTGGTGCTGATTGTTTAAAGCTCAGTGAGTTACTTACGGTTCTTTAGATGTTTCTTGCGTGGATGGTTGGGGCATGGCAATCTGATAAGGTGCTGCCTCCATCCATCCTCATTTGGAGGGATGTTAGAGTGGCAAAGAGGACAGTGATTTGCCATTGATTCTGGCTCAGCAGCTGAAATCATGCAGACGTTACTCAGTTACAGTGATCAGCATACTGTCAGTATGTCTGCAGATTGTTGACAGGCCTTGTACATCATTTACAGTGGACCAGTATGCACGTGAATACTGTCATGCTTCCCAAGCAGTTCTTCACATTTTCAGGGTCCTCCTTGGGCTACTTGACCATTGAAGATTTTGGCATTATGATCTACAGAACTTCAGGATTCACTCACCCAATGACAGTGTCATATCCTGGCCGCACTGCTGTAATAACCTCAAAAATCACCTTCAAGGGGTTTTAATAGAAATATGATTTGATGATGTGAACTTGATTGAGCTGGCTCAGAATCATGTCTAGTGGATGTTTTACCTTTGCACTTCATTACCAGAGTGTGTTATAATTCAAGTATTGCACATTGACTTGTATGTTTACTTATTCTTGTGCGCTTTTGACGTAAATTAATTTGTTTGGTACTCACGCTTACATGACGTGTCTGATAAGTGCCGGTCAAATAGCTCACAGAGGACGGCTTCGGTGCACCTCTCACACTTGCGGTATGACTCTTGCATCTCACACTCCTCTGTAATTATGCAAAATAGATGCATTGATCCTTGGTACAGTATTAGTACTGTAGCCTTCTAACATACAAACTCATCCTATTTTGTTGTAGTGCACAGGATTAGTTCAGAGAAAACACTGATGCAACAGTGTTGTTAGCAAAGTGGTACCTTATGTTGCTTTCATCTTCAGAATTGCGCAGTCCTATTGGACTGCTTGATCCTGAAGATATGCACTATGATCATTTGCAGTGTCAGTAGTTACAGACCACATGATGCTGTCACATTCCACAAGACTACAATCATATATTATGCATATCTGTTTGCTCACCCAGTTGATGTTGTGAGAGACTAGCAATTTCCACCACTTCCTTGCAATGCATGCATCTCATCAGCATGGGACAAGAGCGCCAGTAATGGATGTTCAGACCTTCCTCGCTGAATGAGTCGTATCGCGATAGGCAAAAGATGCACATCCTAACAACACACAGTAAGTCGTAAGCAGTTAACTCGGTGCATTCATCATAACAGAGCTACCATAATTGATGCACAGTGTATATAATGGCAGCAGTAGTACTGGTAGAAAAGTGGTGCTTTCTGTTTACACACAGTAATTTATGGAGCTACTAATATTGAGGAAAAACTAACGAACCAACCCGTAAAGGCAAGGAGAATATTGTCATTCACAACAATCTGCATATGTTAATTAAGTTGAAATTTATTAAGTTTAATAATTTGACATTAATTAATATATGAAAATTGTTGTGATTGACGATACTGTCCTTACCTTCGTATATTTATATCACAAAGGGATGTCACACGTAGAAATATAACCAACTAACTCCAGAAAGCAGAGTCCTTCTTGGGAAGCTCGGCTAATTAAGAAGTTGCTCTGCATTTATTAGCCCATTGTTCATTACCTTGCCTGCCTGCCTAACCCTGTATTGAGCCACATTAATCCAGTCAATGCCCTCCATTTGTTTCTTTAAGATTGTTTTTAATAGTCATCCTATCTACACCTGGGTCTTCCAAGCAGTATTTTTCTTTCAGGTATTCCTACCAAAACTCTATATGCACTTATCTTCTCCCCCATATGTGCCACATGCCGTACCCACGTCATCCTCCCTGATTGAATCACCCAAATGATATTGGTGAGGAGTACAAACAAAGCTCCTCATATTTCCATTTCCTCCAGTCACCCGTACTTCCTCCCTCTTAGTCCCACACACTTCCTCAGCACCCTGTTCCTGAACACTCTCAGACAATTTTGTTCTCTAATGTGAGAGACCACCTTCCACATGCATTCAAAACGACAGGCAAAATTGTAGTTTTTTATACTGTACTTCAATTCATTTGCTGAACCTCTTGTACTGGTAGGTGTAGAGGGACTGTGTGTATTAATCTGTATTTATTTATACAGCAAACTGGAAGACTGTATGCATTGAATGGTAGCAGCATTCCCTGAATTCACTCCACTCTTAATTTCTTTGTGCATGCAATTTTGATTTGCTAGAGTCATTTCCAGTTATTTGAACTTTGCCACATTCTGAAAGGATTTGTTAGCTATCTTTACATCATGATTGTGTCTTGCATTGTGTTTACCATATATGAGGTGTACTTCATTTTCTCATTGTTTTCTTGTAGGCCAATCTCCTGCAAGCGATTAGTGAAATGTCTGTGCTTTTCTTTGTAGTATTGATGTTTTCATGCAGTCAGTTAACATCATCAGCGCAGACCACATGCTGATGTGTGCCACTCAATTTCAGCCCCTCTTGATTGACTTTGACCTTCTCTAATGGCATATCCTAGTGTAACATTAAAAATCAGTGGTGATAAAGCATCTGCTTTTTGCAGACCATTCTAAATAAGAAATCTATCAGACAAATGTTTGCCTATCCAGACTTTACTACAAGTTAAATTTGAACACATTTTGTTAACCTAACTAGTCTGTTGTGAACACCAGACTGAATGAGACATACGGGGTGTTGAAATATAAACTGTACTACACCCCACAGTATTACCATTGTTATCTCAAGTACTTGGCACATGCAGGAAATCTACCCATTTGATCTGTCACTTCAAAATCCATCCTGATGATCCCAATAATTTCATATGCATATGAAGTTAATGTTGACAGAAGGATGTTGGATGAAATTTGGTAGTTTATCACAGTTATTATGCCTCAATAATTACCACAATCTGTATTATCACCCTTCCTATATTTGGATACACTGACTGACTGACTGACTGCTTCCAGTGTTGAGGCAATTCCTTCATATTCCATACAGCCTTAATAAGCTTATGGATGTCAGAAACCATTGCCCCACCTTCCGCTTCTGTTGCTGCAGTCACCATTTTCAGTACTCACTTGTCATCTGTAGCATCCTGCTGTGACGTGTCACTGGGGGATGTAATGACACTAGTCGAACTGGAGCTGCTGCCCTGTCCCCCTGAACCCCCACCACTACAAGCGCCTGTTTCTGCAGTGACCATAGCATGTTTGTTTTGTTCCAGGATTTCCTTCTTGCGCTATGCAAGAAACCAAAATCAGTTGAAGGGGAAGTTGGAAGTGTTCTGGGATATAATTTGTGTGATAGGTACTTATCAGGGATATATTAATGGTAGCAGTCTGCTACAAGGTATTGCTACCTGGTAGTCATCAGAGATACATTAATGGTAGCAGTCTGCTACAAGATACCAAAGCAACAGCCAGTATAACTCAATCAGTATTATGATTAGTCTACAGGTGGGAAAAGCAAGGAATCATGATTTAACTCCCAGCAGGGCAAAACATCTTTCTCTTTGCAAAAACATCCAAACTGGCACTGGGACCCACTCAACCTCTTATTTTATAGTTATCAGGGGCTCTTCCTGGCAGCAAAGCATTCATAGCATGAAGCTGAACACTCAGGTCCTCCTAGTGCCATGGCCAATAATGAGTGCAGCTCTACCTGAACTGTCTCCCATATGCCTACATGGCATGGAGAGGGGCAACTGTACCTTTATGCACCAAAGCATGTGGTGCCATATCCCAGAAGGCCATTCTTCATATTCACTGCTATATAAACCCCAACTCATATGTAGGCCTTAAGATGCCTATAATACTGCTGAAAAGTACTTCCAAGTTATCAGCGCCATTTTGAAACTGCTTAATCTCTGAAGGAGGTGTATAAATGACAGACTTGTAGCGTGGACTGTTGCCAAGAATTTGACCGAACTTTGGGTATCCTGTACCAGTGCTTTATTACTCATAGGCATATGTATGAGGCAGTAAGTGGATAGTTTTACATCCCCTATATGCCGTGTGAAACTGACCTCCCCAAATGCATTCTGTGACCTTATAAAAAATCCCCACCACTGAATCATCATTATTGTGTGCTAGCAGGTCATAATGTTTGTCTGATGTTGGTTCCTCACTGTCAATGACTATAGCAAAACTTTTGGTGCTGTATTTTGTTGAAGGACTGTTCCAACACTTATACACGCGCATGCACACACACACACAGATCTTTCCTTGTCAAAATTTAGATTCTCGTAGTGGTTATGCCGAAGATTCAGATGTTCTGGAATGGTGTGGTGAGTCGACTGGTAACTTACTGACATGCTGAAGGAACATTATGCAGCATGCCTGGTGACAGCATCACAGCCCATAACAAGTTAATCTTCTGAGCCTGGAGCCAACATAAATTAATATTCAAGGGCTTATGTCATCTGACTTGGGCATTACAGATTATTAAGGTCAGAAAAGGTTTACAAGCTGTTAATTTTGTCATTTTGATTGTGGATGGATAGTACTGATTGGAGATTTATATGGATCAGTGTGTATCTTGTTTTAAAAAACACAATACATACAAGTAAAGTACCTGAATGTAATGCTCTTTTGGCTTATTTTGCAGTGAGAAGTGGTAATTTCTTACTGATGTTTCGGGACAACTGTTGGCGATGGGACTGATAGATTGTCCCAAAACATGGGTAAGAAATTGCCACTTCTCACTGCATCATAACTCATAAGAGTGATTTCTCATCTACTTTTTGGCAGAAGCCTGAAATCACGTGTACCTGAATATCTATCTGGTCAAATTCATGGAAGAGCTGTCGGTAGAGCAAATTACGCCTTGTAATGTCATCATCAGGTGGCAGTTGTTTACGAACCAGTCGTGGATTGACCCTGTAAACCAGTGTGAGAATTCGTTCCGCCACTTTGCGTACTGCCTCTGCTGGGTGATGCAACCCTGATGACCCAAATTCTGACAACACACGACATGTCAGACCACTGGAACAAGAGCATCCTAAGGTTAATTCACATAGAGGACTGCTGTATTATGCTGTGGTTAGCTGGAAAAAGTCAAACTGTTTCATGCCACATCATGTTTCCCTCATACCATTAATAGACTGCTCTCTCCAAGTTCACACATACAGGGATGTGCACCAGCTGTGTCTTTTCTGTGGCAGTCCACAAGCTGAACTGTTTTGAACAACAAAACATACATTGTCCACAGACTGTATGTTGACCATATCAAAATAAACATGTTAGGACCATGCAGTAACTGTGCTATGCTGTGTCTGACCATGGCCTTGATTGGTCATCATGGTCCATGAAATGATGGTGTATGTTTGGGAAAACTCATGTTTTTTAATTCCTACATTGTTGTTACAATACAACAGAGTGTGTTTTGAAGTTTGATAAGGCAATTGAACAGGTTAACTGGTAGTTTTGCTTTTCCAAGACTCGGTAAATTTTGTACAAATTGCCCAACAGACATCACCTTGTAAATGAATCTGCATGTTGGTTGTGAGTTTTAATTTTGTTACAGACTTCTAACCACTGTAGTACTGACAGAGCTCTCGATGCTGCTGGGTCAGTAACAGGCATTGTACCATCTGCCACATTCTTGTGGGACATGTGTGAACAATTAAGTGGCCAACCAACAAACCAGACTTACATTTACAGAGGTAGAGATGGTCATCTTGCTTGTTCAGCAAAATCAGGTCCTGTGCATGTGATGTGTTCTTACCTCTGCTTGTCGGTCGAGATGCCATGGCTGAGAACAAGTTGTTCAACCATTTCAAGCCGACTCAGAGCTAGCCTGGGGTGGGTGCTACTAGTTAGTGGGCGACTGAGGTGCACTGGAATTATGTGGAGGTCTCTGTAACAAAATTTTGCTGTTATATAGCGTGTCTTCAGGAATGAAACAGAAATAGTTCTGTCAGTTACCATTTCACTAGTGCTTCATAACAACCTGTCATCAGGGACTGGTACATTAGGCTCATTTGAGGTCTTGGTGCCAAAGGACTGTGTTTCAACTCACTGCATACCAGACATGACAGGCCACAGTACCAGGGGACTCATTCTCATGACATAATGATGATATATGGGAAGCTGCTTTACAACCCCCTATATGATATTGTTAGCCATTAACTGCTGCTGTATTTTAACCAGAAACTTTGTTGCCACATTTGTGGTAGCATTGCCACACATGCTGTAATGTATCTGTTGCATTACAATTACACTTGTGGGTGTGTTTTTTATGTTTTCACATGATTAATGTACAAAATATAAATTGTTATTTTTACCTGACTTCCCGACAGTCAGCCATACTGAGAATTGTGTGGACAGCCATGTTATGTATCCTGGGTGTTGGGTCTCCTGACTTGGACAGAAGTTCTGGAAGTAGACGGTCCACGCTGCGGGCTACCTCTGCAGGGGTCACCCTGTCAAAAGGACATCATTGTGTCTCCTAAATCTGTTCGTCCTGGGATGGGAGTGTTATGGGGATTCAAGTCTTCTGAGATGTGACACTGAGTAGTTCTGACATTTTGAAAGGACTGTGGTCCTGTCAAAATGTCACAAGTCAAAGTAACATCCCAGAAGACTTTAATCTGAAAGCATCTCTTGAGATGTATTTTGTTAGAGCCTGCAAATGTTTGTTTGATGTGACTGTACCTGGCTGGCACAAACTCGGCAAAGAAGAGCCTAATGGCTTCAGCTGCGAGGCTGTAGACTGCATACACTTTGTCCCTGAGTGCTCTGTGCAGCAGGAAGATGGAAGCACGGGCAATCTTGTTGGGCGAGTTGTGCTGTTGATCCAAACTGCTGTCCCCTGATACTAAAGCACGTAGTTCTTCTTTGAGCAAGCGGAGACCTTCCTCCTTGTCTGAATACTGCTTTGAATAGAACTTCTCTACCTGGAAGCAGTTTTGCGTACCATATGTATTGGTAGTAATACTGCCTGCTGTTCCAAAGTTTAAGAAGCAAATGCTGCCTGTTTATTTTGTATGCTTGTGAAATATGATTTCTTGCCATGAAGAAGGAACATTGAAAAAAGTTTCAGTTTAATAGATACAGATTCTGTTGTATATTTTGAAGGTGCTTTTATTGAGTTACAGTCTGACAGTGGCCAGATCAATGTGTCTGAAAAGGGGTTGAATGGAGGTACCTGAAGTTACAGCCCGACAGTGGCCAGATCAGTGTGTCTGAAAAGGGGTTGAAAGGAGGTACCTGAAGTTACAGTCCGACAGTGGCCAGATCAGTGTGTCTGAAAAGGGGTTGAATGGAGCTACCTGAAGCCTTGTAGGGGGATGTGTGAAATGTATTTCATGCATCTGCAAAAACAGGAAGGAGCGTAAATTGAACATCTTGGTAACATTCTATTGTATACATACGAGTTTTTACTGTGGATGCGGTAAGAGAAGTTTGTTTGGATTGGAAAAGTGCCTGTATGTTGTTGCACTGTAACATACTATCTGAGACCAAAATTGAGACACCATTCATTGAAACGGGGTACAAAGGGATACATGAAGTCTCAAGGGGGACATGAAAGTTTACCCTGAGAAGGAGTGGTACATTGACTGCAAGAGTTTTAGACAAGTGAAGCATTTCTGTGGCACATTTCCATTTGGCATAAAGGAAATCAAACAATACACATCGTACTCACCAGATCGGTGCCGAACACAGCTATTGGCAGAACTGCTTGCTTCTTCTCTCGTTCTGTCAGTCTCGACTGGGTTGTTTCAGGAGTTGTGTCATGTGTGTTGGCGTGGCAGCTGAAATGTGATGTTTGTACACTGTAGCACAGACACAAGAATTTGAGAGCTTATATTTCTGTTACATTATAAGAGTTCATCTATAGCTGTGTTGTTTGTTGAGAAGAAAGATGGAAAGATCTATGGGATGACGGTATACCTACAATTTTCCAGTTGTGGTAAAATATATACTGTATTAAAATGTAAGCCAGACTTTTTTCAATTGTCCAAAAATGCCTATCAATTTAGCTTCAGTGTTATTCATAGGAGGTTGTAAAGCAGGTAATGTATGCTGTTGGAGTGCATACAACATATTTTACCATGAGAGAACAGTGCACATACATTCAAAATATCCTACATGTACTGGTAGTTGAGTTTTTATGCTTCACAGTGTTGCCATACATAGGTCAATGTGGCTGAATTTTAAGCTATGTAGCTGGCAGCAGAATGACTTTAGCTGATGAATAATAAATACTGCAGTACACAGACCATAACAGCAAGTTGTAGATGCAGCTGGATTTCAGAACATGTAGCTGCGTTGCAAAAGTGCTGAGAGCAATAGTTTTTTGTGTAAGTGTCATGGGTTGGTTCTTCTTACCAATGAGTTCACATGGTCTTATTATACTAACTAGAATTGTGGACCTTCATAACCTGAGTCTCAGACAGGCTATAGTGTGTGCAGAGCTGACTTACATGGGCTGTAATTAGAGAAATGTGGCAAAGAAGAGATATATGGTCTTGTCAGTTGCAGTATCTGTACAGTGAATTGGCCCTGTCCATATAAGTTAAGGGAATCATTGTAAAGGTTTCCAGAATTAAGAGGTAGGAATGAAATACACAGAATTTTGCTATAATGATCCCGAGTTATCGGAATTGAAGCAGTGGTGCCTGGTATTTATCTCACTTATGGATAAAACAAACAACATAAAGATAGGTAACAATTTCTTGCATATTGTTGTGAAGTTCAAATATTTGGAAATGACACTAACAAACCAAGAACACAAAGCATTAAAAAGTTACAAGCAGACTGAATTTGGCAAATGCTTGCCGCTATTCAATCCTGAATCTTTTGTCTTGGCAGTTCAGTGTCTAAGAATGTAAATATTGAAATGTACATGACTGATTTTGCCTGTTGTTTTGTATGGGTGTGAAACATGGTTTCTTACATTGAGGGAGTGATATAGGCTGAGGTGCTGAGGAAGGTACTTGGGCGTCATAGGGAGGAAATAACAGGAGACTGGAGAAAATTGCATAATGATGAGCTGCATGTTGGTGAGAACAAATCAAAGAGGATATGGTGGACAGGGAATATAGCATGAACGGGGTAGAAGAGAAATGCATGCAGAGTTTTGGTGGTGAAACCTGAAGGATGAAACTACTTGCAAGGAATAAACATTGTTTGGAGAATATTGTTAACATGGATCCTAAAGAAATGGGGTTAGATGATGTGGACTGGATTAATTTGGCTCAGAATAGGGACAAGTGGTGAGCTGTTATGAACATGGTAATGAACTTACTTACTCCATGGTGCAGAGTCCTTCTTGAGAAGCTAGCTGGTGTGCAGCTAGTCAAGAAATTTCCCACATTTCATGGAACCCAAAGGTTCATTACCGCACTCACAAGCGTCCGCCACCTGTCCCTATCCTGGGCCAACCCAATCCAGTCCACAGACCCATATCCCACCTCCTGGAGATCCATCCTAATATTATCCGCCCATCTACGCCTAGGTCTCCCCAGTGGTTCTTTCCCTCCGGTTTCCCCACCAAGACCCTATACACCCCCCTCTCCTCCCCCATATGCGCCACATGCCCTGCCCATCTCATTCTCGATTTTATCACCCGCACAATATTGGGTGAGGAGTACAGATCACTTAGCTCCT
>Ga0131853_10027723_pt1 | contig 10155 bp, 6 predicted proteins | sample TergutLab28metaG_FD_92764 | JGI IMG/M metagenome (GOLD analysis project Ga0131853, IMG submission 92764) | Labiotermes labralis P1 segment gut microbial communities from Petit-Saut dam, French Guiana - Lab288 P1 (version 2) (version 2) | ecosystem: Host-associated > Arthropoda: Insects >... | reverse complement strand
TATGTTAAAGGAAAACTAATAAAAGGGGCACTAATTTTTTAAATATTGGTGGTAATTTCATCATAACAATGGGATTCTTTAGCCTTGAGTGATCTAATAATGTTTTCGATTTCCTTTGCTGATGTGTTTTTAAAATTTATGTTAGAAAAGGGCTCCATGTGGCTGATTCCATATATAGCAATTAGAAACGTTTTTAGTTTCATGGTTTTTCCAATTGGATTCGAAGTTCTTAATAATATTTTGACTTACTGTTAAGAAATACTTGTTAAAGGCCTGAGGGGAATTATTATAGTTGGTTACATTTTTTAATCTCTTGTGTCTATTAGTTTCCTTTTTTATGATGTTCCAAGTTGTTTTAATTTTGTTGGTTGATTTCTTAATTTGGTTGTTACAAGTATATTTTTTTGCTTTTTTTATAACATTAGCTAAAATTTTACAGTAAGTATCATTACTACTTCTGGTGTATAAGTAAAGTAGTCTTTTATGTTTGCAAGAAGTCCTAATGCCAAGTGTCATCCAAGGAGTGTGGTTATGTCTCTTTGTAAACTTACGTTGGGGGAAGTGATTATGAAATATTCTTAAGTAGTTGTTCAAGAAAGAGTTAAACAGGGTATCAACATCAGGGATGTTTTTGAGACCGAAAACACAGCCCCATGTTTCATAACTTAACTTTATGTACAATATGGAAGACAAAATTGTAAAATCACCTGGTTGTACTAGCTCTTATAGAGTGGTACCAGTTAAAAAATTGTATGGTATTAAATTGCTGTCTAGAATTAAATTTTAGTTGGTACAGTAAACTGCAAATCACAGTAAAACCTGAGAAAATGTAAAACTTCATTTTACAAATTACATGCTTCTTGTCAATTAGAATTGGATAACATGTAAACTATCTTAATGAATACATTTGAACTCCGAATTATCACCATTGATATAGCTCTGTGTTATCTGGGATTTAAATCCTGCCCACCAATAATATAACGGGCTGGGCTCATATTTTTGCTATCATTGTGACCAGACTGGCTCTGGGATCCACTCAGCCTCCACTTTTCCTAAGGGTCTCATTCACTTCAAATTAGCACTGACATTCTCAGTGCATGGGGCTTTATTTCTACAACACTTATGGTAAAATCATGGCATGGTGTTTGTTAGCATGGGTTACATCCTGAAAGCCTCTATGGTAGGAGAAACTGCTGTCTGTGGGAAAGACAGTGTTAGGTTCTGCAGAGCCATGCTGGCACTCATCCAGCTGAAGATGCACATTCCTTCACTAAACACAGATGATACAAATAGTTACATAAGAACAATGCAGATGTAAAATACTGGGTTATTAACATAAAAAGCAAAACAATGGTAACACAATAAAAAGTAATTTTATTTGCCTTAAGCCCCGAGAGTTGAAGGCCACAGTGCTGAGTGATGGCTCATGATGTAATGGAGGGAAGGAATTCGTTTTAGAGGGAAAATGGGCTGATGTGAGAGTGTGTCTGTGTAGCCACCAATTTTTATAATGTAGCTGGAGAGCTGCTATACAGAAGGAAACATGCGTAAATATGAATTCTGTGGCAGGACAATCTATGGTTGGAGATTACTGAATCTACGTATGTTCTGAGTTAAATTTCAGCCTCAAACTATTGTGCATGTGACACCTTAAACTTTAAATTGTAGATTCAAAGACAGTAGAGAGACACTATAGATGCAGCAAGTGTCATGTCCCAGAAGACTGTATTTTTACTTACCTTCCTTATTTTGGAGGTCCATGGTCCAAATCTTGGCCACGACAGCTAGCTCTTTTGACAAATGTGTGTGTGATGTATCTGACCCCTTCCAGACATCCTTGAAGTACAAAATGGCTATTTCCTTATGACTAATTGATAATCAAGTTCAACTGATGCAGAGTTACTATAGTGAGTCGCATGGATGGTGTCAGTGACAGCTCAAGGCTTCCTACATTTTGGCTTTTGTTGCATTCCTTTCCAGCATCTTGGTCTATGCATATCAGCCCAAAGCACTTAATATCAGTGAGGGTTAACATGCATTTATCACCATCAACATTCATAAGAACAGAAATGGCTACATGAGTGAGAGGAATATATGGAAGTACAATGGATGGTAAGTCACCCACAGGATTTTCTGTTTGGCCTTGGTATAATTAAATGAAGAAACTACATTGTTCAGCACAGCTATGCTTTGCAGGAACCAGCCTCTAAATAATAAACTCAGTCTTGTTTTATTTGCTCAATAAATACCCCACTTTTAAGGAAACTGAACCATATTTTCATAACCCTGTCACTGGACCCAACCCTGAGCCAGCTGAAACTAGTCCACATTGTCACACAAAATTCCTCACATATCCCTCTTTTAACAAAGATTTATATGCATTCATCACTGCACTCGCCTTTCCTGGTTTAATGACCCTAATATTATTTGGTGAGAGATACACATTTTATACTAGGAAAGACCACCACCATACAAACACTGATTTTCTCCTTAGCATAAACTTTGGTGATACTTTTTTATGCAGACTATGGAAATGTTACTGAAAGCATTCTATCACCCACAGTTTTCTTCAGAAAATTACATTTGTGATTTCTTAAAAGTAATATAGAAATACATAACAAACATCATCCAAAATGGTGGCTGGAACAGTAGAAACTATGCAGCTGTTGGTTAATATAACAGGTTGTAAACTCCTTTTACAAGACGACTAGAACCAGCTTCCAAATTAGTACACAAAGTATGCCTCAGACAATGGCCAATGTCCAATATAATATTCTTGTATCAATAATCCACAGTCACATACCAGATTTGAGGTTATAGTCTTCTGAGGTGTGACAATGTGTAGTTTGATAGGTACTAATGTTATGGGAGATTCTACTTCCTCTGAAATGTGATATCTATCAAACTACACAATGACACATCCCAGAAGACATTAACCTCAAGATACTATAGGATAATGATAAATAAGGTAAATGGGATACAAGAGCTGCCAAGTGTCACTGTGGTCAGAACAAAGGCTATCCATGACTAGGCATTGTGTGGCAGGTTGCAGGTTTCTTAGAAAAGGACAGCTTTCACAGTAACAAAACAATGGGATACTATACTTTTACATCATTTAAGCACTTACATTACATAAAAGCTAGGATCAATTTTGTGCAACCAATAGACCATAATACATATGAACAACAGGTTTAACAACATGAATATTTCCAAGCTGAAAATGCCTTTCTGGAATTCAATTAACTCAGTTCTTGTTCAGGCACATTTTTCAAAGCACAAAACATGCATTTTCAGTCTTATACACCAAGTATAAATTGATATACAATGCCTCGGCTCAACAAAGCAATAGGAAATGATATGTTAACTGAAACATGACTCCGGGGTGCCAACTGATATCACAAGTTGACTATCTTCATATTATAAAAATGTTTCCCACTCATTTTGTCCTCTAGGCTTCAAAAAATTATGACATCCTTCACCGAAACAAAATGCAGCATACACATTATCTCAATAATGTTACATTGTATTTATTTTTATTTATACTTAGCTGCTCTCAGTAGCTCAGTAGGTTTGAATACCAGGATGAGTGAATAATGACTTGGGAAGGATGTGGAAGGAAGTAGTCACTGCCTGACTGTGGTACCATCTCAGCATTTGCTTTGGGAGACTGAACGAGGCAAAACATCCCAATCACACCAGTTAGTCTCTGGGGCAGGATTTGAACCAGGGATCTCCCAGATATGATGCAGGTGTGGTACCCACTCAAGTGTGACATTCAGTGTTACGGTGAGTTTGTCAAATTTACTGATTTGCCATGGTTACTTCTATAGACACAAAGACAAAGAAATACTGTGAAAGTTATGCATGCTGTCAATAAAGCCCATGTGAGGCCATACACTACTCTTCACACAACTCACTGGTACTCCAGTTTGTGCCACATTGAACCCACATCAAATTGAGGTACAGGCTTAAGAGTATCTCTGTTATCTCAGAGGTCTGCATCATTGATATTCACATTTAATACAACATGTTCTTCACAGGCCAAAGGTGGAAGTCTAGCTGTAATACTAAACTCAAGGCTTTGACACCATCTAGCTACTTTGGCGACAAGTACTCTGTTCTTTATGAAGTTGCAGACTGCCATAATCTTTCAAGCCAACTTCCCTAACTATTAGAGGTCTAAATTTCTTCTGTTGTGTTATAGTAGCCCAGTACAAATTACATTACATTTCAGGTTCTCACTGTAGTGAATATTAAAGATTATGGTCTTTCGGGATGTGACATCATATGGGTTTGTAGATATGTACCAATATTTTGGACAAACATGTTGCCTTGATAGCTATTATTCTATCCTGGAGATGGCAGAAGCAGGTACCTATCACATCCTGGGAGATGGTAATCTTAGTAAGCCCAAATTCCCTTCTTGAAAAATTCTTATTCATGGTGGGCTTGCTTCCAGGCGACTTTTACCAACACAGTACAAAAAATTTCTACTGATGTACACAAATTGGTTATTAACAAATTAAAAGCCTGCTTGACAGACAACAGATGGCAGTGTCCATACAGCAGTAAACATTGCAGCAGAACCAACTATCAAAGTTGCCCTTACAGTAGATTCAGGAGAATGAACTGCAGTGCCTTGTCCACTCATAATATTAACCTAGAAGAAGGTACTTCATGAGTCAAGACACAATTTTTTACACCATGCTACAGGATCTACCTATTATGAGAATAAGTAACTGTAATTGGCGTGGTGCAGTTTAGTGTTCTGAAAGATTAGTTCCTGCAAGTTGTAATACTTTGCTGTATCTAATGTTGAAGAAAATGCTGCTGGATTTTAAATAGCCTGGTTCACTAACTCTCAACACACATATGCCACTGTCAATACTATTCATCAGATACCACAACAGAATATTTTACGCACTCAACACATTATTTGATGTTCCAGTAAAAAGAACATTTACATAAGCTGCATTCTTCACAACACTTCAAGATCCCACAATGGATGGCACTGTTGTTGTTCCCACCCCATAATTCTGCATGACTGTAATATGCAAATTTGTGAAAACTGACAATTACTCGCCTGATATATGATGTTCCTACAAATATTAAAAAACCAAGTTCATACATCATAGAAAACACCATGCTTCCATTACAAAGACCAAACAATTAATGTTGTTTAGGTACATAATCACTGTTTGTTGTGAGAATCATATTGAACATACAAAATGAAAAATATTTTGATGTTAAACTTTTAATGTCCTGTAATAGGTAATGCTTTAAGGCTGGATCCGTCCTTTTACATCATGATGTTATTACATTTTTCTGTATTTATAAAAACAGGACCCTTATTCAACATATGTCTTAAATGCTTCTACAGGTGTAAAAGATTGTCTGAAGTTTACTGCCAATTTAAATGTCCACGTCTGAGGGATTATGTTTACAAACAACCTTATGGTTTTTGGAATAGCCATGAATTATTTATAGAGCTCTTCAAGTAATTCTTTCTTTGTTGTCTCTCAGAGAATCAAAATGAGAAAGATATGTATAAAGTTCCCTCCAAAATTCCTCTGCATATTTCAAGAACCATTTTCTAATATCCACAACCCCTTGGCCTGTCACTGAACCAGTAGCATATAGAACCACAGAGTCTATAGATGTTTGTTTTTGGTATATAAAGTTTCATCAAAGGCGAACTGCTCACTTGGGGTCCCTGCAAGTCTACATTTTGTTTGTCTGACAGAAGACGAACTGAAGAGCTGAGTGGAAGATGGATATAAGTATGAAATTACAACATGCAGAAATCACACACACATATTCATACATTTAAGAAATAATGGAAAAAGATGTTTACTGAAATCACTTTCTCCTGATTCCCAATTATGAATAAGAATTGTTTTTGTCCCCTTCTGTATCAAACCATTCGAAATCTAACTTACTGGAAATATAAACACTTACTGCACTGCACTGTAAGAACAGACTGCTGTGACTCAAATATGTGACAAAACTGTGTCAAAAATACTGCAGTCTACAAATGTAGTATAACACAATGTACTGTATATATTCCTTCATGGACTCTGTATTTCATCATTTCAGGAAATAAAGTATAAAGTAAATACATTTTGGAATAAAAAAGAATCATAAATTGTGCCATGTAAAATGGAGAATTGCTTTAAAAGTTTGAAAATGCATACATGGAATCATTATGAACCATGCACTTTTCATTTGAGCTTTCTGGCTTAAAAAATGCATAAAATTCAATGTAAAGCATCAACAGGTACATAAAAGGGCACCTCAATGAAAAGCACCCTGGCTGTTGAGTTAGAATTTAAAAGGCTCTACACTACATGTTAAAGCAAGTGGTACACATAGCTACCACTGTTCTTCAAAAGGTTTAATAGGCAGAAAATGTTCAAGCAACCACAAGGTATATATTCACAGAGATTAATGAAAACTGGTCAAAAACTGGAAACTAGAAAACAATATAACAGAAGTTCTCTGACAAAATATAATAATAAGAGGAAGGCTAGGAAACAAACTAAAACAATACATCTGCAATAGAATAAAATATACTTTCTGTCAACTGACTTTTAAAAACATTCTCAACTTGAAACTTGATTTGCTACTGATGAAAGACAACAAAAAAACATGATGCAAGTTGATAAGAAACCCAAGTGTTGTGCTGTAGATGGCACATTCATATATCTGATTCAATACACACACACACACACTGGTAGACACTTGTGTACAATATTACAGCCAATAACACTGCCTGCGAATTATAAAATCATGAACCAGGTGATGAATCTGTCCAAAGAGGACGTGGTGGACACTGATGGACCCTTGATTCTGGACTGCAAGTTACACAGCAACATGAAATACGCAATTACTTTCAAGCATTTCAAAGCTTCAGACCTAGCTCAAGCACAGAAATCCAGGTAAACTCACTGACACCATCATTTCACTGCATAATGCCCATCCCCATGTGGACTAAGTGCAGGACCAGATGAATGCCCCATGATGGGTGGGGCCCTAACACCGTCAGTGATGAGCATCCTCGAAGGGGTTTCAGCTGTACATGCCTCATGTAACCACAAAGATAACTGTCTACTACGGCATGTCACTCTGTTGTCCGGCAGATGCGTACCCACAGCCTCCATCTTTGGGGTAGATAAGTAACCTGAAGATGGAGGTTGTAGGTTCTCTAAAAATGTCGGTTCATGACTACCAGACAGCTGAATGTCACATCTCAGAAGATAACAATCTTTAGGCACCACCAAAGCAACCTCAAATCTCAGAAATGTAACTAGTGAAACATGTATGTCCTCTAAATATTACTTATTGGTTTATTTAAAAAATTATCTACTAGCTGAATAAATAAATTAACACTAAATGACTGTTATGAATGATGAATCTGTTAATGATGAAAAGGAAGTGATCACAGCTGATTTTAAAATATTTTCCCAATCATTTACCTGAATGGAATGAGTAAATCCACAGAGCCTGCTGCAGGTCTCTAGTCCGATGTTTGGACTTAGGACCGACAGAACATGGATCAAAGTGCCAACTACCATACCACCTGGCACTGACTGAGACATTGGTTAGCACCAGAGATAACAAAGGCCTCTTCATATTAACCATAAAAATTCAGCAGGTTAGGAAATGTTACCTGGAATTCATAACTGACAGGCTGTTGAGAACATGCTAACTAAATTTTAGGTACCACAAAAGGCAAAGGATTAGTACAGTGACTGCTATCTTCTCAAGGTCTCTGGCCTGTGAAGGGGGTGTAACATATGGGACAACCTGATAATTCCAAAGAACACCAGTAATTTTTTTATAAGACACATTTGTGCTTAAATTTTATGGGTGCACCACAAATACCAAAAAGTGTGGCTACACAAAGAAAGATAGCTACAGGAGAACATTACAACTTATATTTTTTTTTTCCACAATGCTTATTACTGATTATTTTCATATGAGATATACATGCAATTGGACTTAAGAAGCTGCCTCACAGACGAAATGAGTTTATGTGTCTTCAAAACAGCAGCATATAAGACAAACATATAAAACCTGTGTAAAATTGTACACAATCAGGTATCTCATTACCAGGATATTACAGAAATGGGGATAGCTGGCATCTCGTCATATTGGTTAAGACACATTTAACATAAATTTGGCAGCAGCCTGACATCCCTCAACTACAAAATATTTGGTTCCTGCTTCATCCACCTTCTTGCAGCATACCAAAGAATCAAAGTTCACACATCATTTCTCTCTATTTTGAGCTGAACATCTTCAAACCACAGTGTGGGAAAGGCAGGTGACACCCAAGATAAATGAAGCATTATGTTGGTAGTAATGTCCCACCCAGAAGTTTCCAAGAACACAGTCACTCATTTACACGTGGCTGGAAGAGCCTACCTGTATCACGTAACTAGGCTGAGGCAGCTCCCTGCTATTGATATATCACTTCTTTGAGTTCCTATTGTTTTACTCCAAAGATGATGGTGGGCTAAAACAGTTGCAGCACAAATGATTACTGCACACATGAGCAGTAGGCCACTTGAGTGCCTATGTAAGAAATTAATAAAAGAAGTATATGCCTTTTCCCCATACTCTAACCCCTGTCTGTGGACCAGATTCAGAAAATGGAGTATTTAATTACAAAGCAGTCATTGTATTTTAAAACAGACTTCAAATTTATCACAACTTATAACTAGACTTCATGAACTTGAGAACAGAGTGAAGTTTCAATGACTCTTACCTGTATGAATACCAAGGAAAATGACGGTTTGCAAACTGTTTCAGAAATATTATTAACTTCATGTTCTCTTTGGAGCAAACTATGGCTTTAAACACTCTCATATATGTGACATAAAAGCACATTCAGTTAAAACATACACATCTACAATTAACACTTTGGTGCCAGAATTAAATGCCCTAAGTAATTGGCAGAAGACAAGAATGTAAATGTGGGCTACATAAGAAAAGATATACTCATGTAACATCAGCATTTTGAGCATCACACTGTGCATTACACACACACACATGTAATGTCTGGCAGCAAAGGGTTAAAGAAACCAAATGAGATCTGACATTCTCACAGCAGTGAATATGAAAATACCTGTCTTTCAGAAGTCATCATGAAATCTGGCTAATGTGTACTAACATTTGAGAGGAACCTGCTGTGCTGCAAGCATAATGAGGTCAGATCATTCACCTACATAGTGGAAGCAGCATATTCATCTAAGTCAGCATCTATCAACCAGACTACATGCCATCACAAACTATGAAATATATATCTTTAAAGAAACCAAGATGGACATTCCTTAATAAAAGGCCACGAATAAGAACCTCACTATGCAAAATTAAAATTTAATTTACTTAGTAACTGTGTTCTCTACATAAACATAAATCTGAAAAAATGAAGACTAACATCTTCTACGATGTGAAATCAGGTAGTAGATGTGTACAGGTACCAATATTTCTGAGACACTGCTAATGCCATGTTCAGCAAAGATAAGTACTTTACCCTCATGATAAGGACAGCAGATTCCTCTCAAATGATGGCAATTTTCTACCAGACCTCGAAGTGCCATATTCTACAACAGGTATGCACAAATTTTCCAAAAATCTAGGAGCCATCTCAAAATTGTAGGTACAGAAGGTTGATATAAATGCAGTTCCACAGTGAGGACTGATAAATGTTATGCCAGTGTACAAAATTCAGTTGCCCAGGCAACCTGGCACCCAGGATTTGTACACCCCTGTTCCAGAAGACAGCAATTACACAGTCACTGTTGTGACAGTCTAATATTTTGAATGTGAAACAACTTTCCATCCCAAAGCATTTAAAATACCTGTACTGTGACTGCATTTGTCGCTATTTTGGGATGAACATCGACATACTATGGGCACAAAGAATATTATGGATGCCATATTTTCGCTGCAACATAACTACGTACAAGCAACTGTAACAGATACACACACATCCACAACTTCCATTCAAGTATGACAAATATAAACAAGTGTATTAAACATAGGCCAAACCAAATGGTGATCACACTGTACTTAGGAATAATCACAGTCTCCAGGTCCATGTGGACTGATGTTCATGACTGCTGAAGTTAACACTCAACAACTGTAAAC
>Ga0131853_10027720_pt1 | contig 10155 bp, 7 predicted proteins | sample TergutLab28metaG_FD_92764 | JGI IMG/M metagenome (GOLD analysis project Ga0131853, IMG submission 92764) | Labiotermes labralis P1 segment gut microbial communities from Petit-Saut dam, French Guiana - Lab288 P1 (version 2) (version 2) | ecosystem: Host-associated > Arthropoda: Insects >... | reverse complement strand
GCACTTTGGTTATCGTGCAGATAATCCAGCAAAACCCTATCTTCTATTATACAATATTTTATCACCTCTGCCAACCCCGAAATAAAATCTTCTTGGGACAGAGTGTTCAGAGTGTCAATATTACAATAAACAAGGCGAGGCTGGTGAAATGTACCAACTAAATTTTTACCACCTAAAAAGTCAATCCCAGTTTTGCCACCAAGGGCAGCGTCTACCATACCCATTAAGGTTGTTGGTAGGTTGATTTGGGAAATTCCCCGCATATAGATAGAGGCAACAAACCCCGCAATATCAGTAACAACACCCCCGCCAAGAGCAACCACTGTAGATTTACGGTCAAGCCCAGCGATGTGCATATCCTCTAAAATGTTGACAACGTTGTCCATGTTTTTGGCGACTTCTCCAGCAGGCAAAATAAAATTGGGCAGTTTTGGAAAGCTATGCAAGTAAAGCCTTGCCACATTTTCATCTGTTATGAGAAAACCTCTGCCGTCAATGGACAATCCGTCCCAGCCTCTCTCAATCATTACCTTGTGCATATGTTTCCCTCGCAATTCAAAAAGCCCCCGAAAACTCGAAGGCGTTCTGGATTTATTATTCAAAGCTTTGATACATTGTCATAAGAATGACACCATCGGAGTTTACAGTTGCGATGATGCCCAGCACCTCACGGAAGAAAGACAACGGCACATGTACACGATTGTTAATTATTTCTGGTGCAAGCTCTAATCCATGACTGTTTTCGCCTACAACAACCTTTGTTGCAAGCTCGCCCGAATGGTAGATGGTGACCGTTTGGGCGTCCCCGTCCCAAGTAGTATTGAAGCCAAACAAACCAACCACATCAACAAGACGTACCATAATTGTGTTGTACTGGTCGCCATCTAAAGTGGTGAACATATGAGAACCAACCACTTCGTTTTGAATTAAAGTGCGAGAGAAGCTTTGCAAACTAACATCTCTATTAGCTGAACTAAAAGTACCCGACGCAAAAGGTATTACCAGCACATCGCCGTCAAAGTAAAATGGATGACCGTTGTCAATCCCAGAAAAGTCTGAGACAAACAGCCTAGGACTACTTGCAACTATGCTCATCAATTGGTCATTTATTAGAGGAAGCATATTTGGCGAATAGTCTGATAAGGTGATGATTTCGCCAGTTTCTGTGTTAATTACCGTTGTGGCAATTGCACTTGTGGTGGTGGCTGATGTGGCAGTCATATCAATGATAACCGACACAAAATCCCCAGAAACCATTACATCTTTAGAAAACTCCATAATAGCTGCACGACCCATATGTTCGTCAACAAATTCATTAAATTGCCCCATAAAGCGGTCGTTTAAGGCTTCGTCCAAATTCCTGTTGCCTGTAATGGCACGTGGAAGCTGTCCAGAAATGGTAAGCCCTACAGCACCACGACGACTAGGAGCATTGCGGGTTACAATGCCATTAGCAAAATTATCAGCATCAGCATGGATAATTTGAACGGCAGAAGCCGACATTACAAGACTTATCCCTGCAACAACAACAGTTTTGAATATATTTTTGATTATCTTATTATTTTTCAAAATGTTTTTCATAGTCACTAATCCCCTTTCCTGATGATTATTATAGGGTATTTATCCATATCAGTCAATGGTAAAATCCGTTTATAAAGAAAATGTAACAAAACGGACACATTTTTTCCGTAATTTGCCCTTGAAGATTTGGGCAATATAATGTATAATGTTTAATTGTAATATAATATGGCACAAGTGTACCCATTTATAAATTTTAAGAAGAGAGGATAATGTAACATGAATAAATACTTTGGAAAAATTGCGAAAACGGCTGTTGCTGTAGGGGTTTTGTCTATGGGCTTAACCTTTGTCGCCTGTGATGAATATGCGGATGCGCCAGACAGTCCACCCTCAAGCTCGTCATCTTCACCATCTGGCGGTGCTGACAATGTGCAAGTTGACTTTGTCCTTGACTATCCCTTCCCATTTGACGCAGAAGAGTGGGAACGCCCTGATATTACAGGTAATATCAGCTTTGCATCAGATGAAGGGGCTTTGGCACGCCAACTCGGGCAACCCTTGCCTGGGGAAGGTTACGCTGTAATGCGTACCAACCATGGTGATGTTTATATCCGCCTTTTCCCTCAGTATGCACCACTTGCTGTGGAGAATTTTGTAACCCATGCCCGCAATGGTTATTTTGACAACCTTATTTTTCACCGTGTTATTGAACAGTTTATGATTCAAGGTGGCGACCCAGAAGGGACAGGTATGGGTGGCGAAAGTATTTGGGGGCAGTCTTTCGGCAATGAATTTACCCCAAATTTACAACACATCCGTGGGGCATTGTCCATGGCAAACTCTGATAACCTGCAAATTGGACGCACCCAAACCAATGGCAGCCAATTCTTTGTTGTACAAAACGGCGGACTTTTCCCGCATACAGTTGCAGAGCTTGAAATGGTTTTAGCCAACCACATGGATGATGAAATTCCAGGACCTGATGGTGAAGCGATTTTAGTACGTGATGTAATGCCAGAAGAATTTATCCGTCATTATATTGAACACGGCGGTACACCCCATTTGGATTTTGCCCATACAGTGTTCGGACAAGTTTTCCGTGGCATGGATGTGGTGGATGCAATTGGCGGTGTTCCCGTAATTGACCCAATTGGAAACCCTCCAGACCATAGACCAATTGAAGACGTAATTATTGAAACCATAGAGATTAGAGTTTGGCAATAGATTATTAGGGGTTGATGTGTTTGAGGAAGTTTGTTAAAAGATTTGGGGCTTTTGCCCTAGCGTTTATTATGACAATACCCGCCATGGCGGTTTTTGCTGATGACTTTATTTTAGTAGACGAACGCAGAGAGTTTGTGGGGAGAAGCAACGCCCATACGCTTATCCGCTCTGCTGATTTTACTGACCTTGGTTCGGCATGGCCAGCAGAGGCGGTGGTGCGTGGTGTGGCATTTGGTGCAATCCACGCAGAGGGGGCGGCGTTTAACCCTAATCAAAACCTAACCCGCCAAGATGCCCTAAATACCGTTATGCGTGCTATGGGTCTAAGTGGCGAGGCAACTGCCCGTGGTAATGAATTACTTATGGGAGGTTTCACCACCGCACAAACCATGTTAAACAACGGATATTCCACCCTTGCGCAGGAAATGGACATTATCCCACTGGGTTGGTCTATGTTTGGACAGGCTACCCGCCAAGAAGTGGCGTTTTTAATTTATTCTGCCGTGCAAGCTGTGTCTGACGGACATTTTGGCGAAGAAATACCGATGCAAACAGTCTATACTTTTGGTGATTGGCAGTCTATTGGTGCTGATTATCTTATAGCCGTGGAAAATGTTGCATCCGCAAGTATAATGAATGGAGATGGTGTAAACTTTAATCCAAACGCTTCTATCACTCGTGGCGAAATGGCACAAGTTTTGTCTAATTTAGATGAGATTTTTATGAGCATTAACGGATTAGAGCGTCGCCTTGGCACGGTTGCCAGTATACGTGATGCCGACCAGCCCCAGACTGTCGCTGGCTCTTGGTGGCGTAACATTTCTGTTCGCCTCGGTGATGGTAGCGTGGAGGTTTTACAATACCAAGCCAACACAAGCCCGTCTCCGCAAACACGTGGGGCGGATGCGGTTGTTTTTGCAAATGGCACTGTAGGCGGTTTAGCTTTGCTTTCTGGAGAAGATACCATTGAATATTTTGTACACGTTGCCGATGGCACTGTCTGGTATGTAAATATACTTCACAACGCCGTTGAAAACGTGATAGAAGGTACGTTGTTTTCCCTATATCAGCAAACTATGGAAGTTACTTTGCAATTAGATGCTCAAACCCGCAGAATTTTTCCGCTGGTGGATGGTATCGTCAATACTCGTGATGGCAACCATTACATTCTAATGGACGGTCAACGTCAAAACATTGCAACTTTGCCTTTTGGGCAAAATGTGCGGTTGTACTTGCGTAACAACGTGGTTATACGTATGTCCTTTGTTGGTACGCCCGTGCTGGTGGACGAACTTAGAGGTCTGGTGGTGGAAAACAACCCAGCCTTTGGTTATATGGTGGTCGTAGACGGTGAAGGTCGTCGCATTACCATGCGTTATTATGAACAGGAAATGATGGTTCAGCGTATTTCCCATTTCGACCAAACCATGCACGTTAGTTATATCAGCCAACTGTTTCCTTCATTCGCTTTTAATCCGCTGGCAACCACAATTGCACAAATTGTACCTGGTGACATTGTTTTCATCCGTGGCGATGCAAACGAACCCAATGTAATTTCTATGATTTCTGCAATTTCCAACTATATCATGCGATATGGGCGGGTTGTCAACATTGTTCACCATGAAAACCATATGTCAGTTTTGTTTGAGCAAGAAAATGGGCAGACAAGCTGGTTCGAGGTGGCAAACGACACCTTTATCACCCGTGAAGGTCGCAGAATTAGCCCACTGGCTATTCAAGTGGGTGACTGGGCAAGGCTTCTTGTTAACGAAGCCGTCCTCACCCCTGGACATATGATTTCTTCTGTTGTAGAAATGACAATTGAAGGGGATGCCCGTCATATCACTGGTATTGTTCGGGGTAATTTAAGTGGTATAAACTCCGTACAAAACCTTATGATGGTGGAACATGCCCAAACCCTGTCTGGGGTGGGCTGGACAGATTTTAGAGAGGTTGGTCAGTTTAATCTTGCTAACCCGAATATCTCCTACTTTTACAACAACCGCAGAATTACAGCAAACGAAGCTTTGCGTATGTTTGGCTTGGGTTCTGCCACTGTTTATATTGCTCTCGAAAATCATTTTGCTGGCGAACGGGTTGCCATGGTAAGCTTCCGCAGTCAACGTGAAGAACGACTTCCCGTTGATACAGTTGTCCGTGCTGATGCTTCTGGCAACTTCTGGATGTCTAATTCTGTTGAACCAATTGCAACAGACAGCGGTACAATTGTTCGCCGCAACGGACGTTTAGTAACGGGCATGGACATTATGCCAGGCGACCATGCTTCTGTGGTGCTAAGCGGTGCAAACCGTGCTGCCGTGGTAGACATTACCCCAGCCCCAGACACATCTGCCTTGCAAATTTTCCGTGTGCGTGTTAGCCGTGTATGGGACGGACAAAGTTTCCGTGTTACAAGCATGTCCCAACTTTTCGGCAACGACTGGGTATTTACTCCCATTGAGCGGGAATTTGAAATTGACACCCGCACCGTTTTCATGGGAGGTACCCATACTTTGAACACCTTCTTAACTTACCTTGACACATCTGTCCACAACCAAGTGTTTACAATTGTTGCAGATGGCGCACGTGCCACCCACGTTATTACCCAGCCATTCGCCAACCGTTCTGTCCGTGGCACGATTGTAAGCGATGTAAACCAAGGTGACGGTTACATGATTTTACGTGATGTGCTTGCACTTGACCCAAATACTGGTCGTTGGAATCCAATTTCTATAGTAAACAACACCATGACAATCCACTTTGACTATGGCACAATCATCGGTCGCAATAATGCCGTTGTTCCGATACGCTACTTGCGTGCTGGTGATGAAGTTTTGGTGATGACCGAAATCTTCTTCGTGGGAGCAAGAGAAGGTGACCCAACCATGGGCGAAGCCTATGGGCAAATTATTCTTGTGGATTAGTATGGAGGCATAACGATGAAACGAATTTTTCTTGGGTTGGCTTTGGTATTGGTATTTGCAATGACTGGTTGCGAAGGCACGACTAATTACCCACAAGTCAACATTCCTGAACAAATTGACACGACATCTCAAAATGGCTCTGAACATACTCCGACACTTGACTTAATACCAAATGTATTTGATGTAGCTACCCTCATAACTTTGCCTTATGACAAAGAGTTGCTTGTGACAAGCATTACACCCCTTCTTGCCAGCTTCATTCCTACACAGGATACGGTAGAAATTCGCCTTGAAAACGTAGGAAGCGACCTCGGATGGCTTGTTTCCTTTGATGCCACCAGCGACCCCATGTCTCTCAAGTTGATGTTGGCGAAGTTGTTATCCATCACTTGGAGGGCGTGGAGGGCGAAATACAGTTTATACAAGTAATATCGCCCCATGAAACCACATTCAGCGGAGTTATTACGGTGACACAGCCATAATTTAGGAGGTTCAGCATGAAACAAAGGATAGCGATTAGCCTGCTTCTTATGGCTATTATGATTTTTTCAAGCACCCTTACCGTTTTTGGACGGGTAGGGCAAATTGGCTTTTTTGGTGGCATTACAGAAGGTGTCCGTCTGCCACTTACCACCGAAATCATTTTGCAACAAGCCACCACAGGCAACCAACCAAACCTAAATTTAACAAATATGGTTTACACTGAAATTATTTGGATTGGTGGTATACCTATAGAGTTTGAAGGTCTTATGAACATGAATGTTAGTAACGCCCGTGGGCGTGGAGCTTCTGCTTATGCTGGCACCCGCACTGTTCGTTATTTTGTTCGCCCAGGTCCACTAAGTCCAGAAGGTGTGGCAGTCAATCGTGACATCACTTTTAACATCAACTGGCGTAGGGAGGGCAATCAAATTATCGAAACCTATTCGGTGGCTCGCTGGATAGAAACCATTGTTATTGGCGACACCACTTTCACCCTCGACCCCGACCGCTCTAGCCATGAAATCAGCATCATCCGTGACATTACACCTGGCGTTATCTACTACAGTGGTGTACTTTCCAAACGTGCCGTATTTGTGGACGGTGAGGGACAAACCACAACCCACACCTTAATGGGGCAAATTTATGGTTTTGAATCTGCTTGGTCTGCCGTGGAAACCCACAGGCTAACGGGTATTGTGGATACTGGCGTCTGGCAATTACAATATCAACAAGTGCCTAGCGTTGCAGTCAGTAAAGAGTTGCAATATAGGGTAAACGAACCAACTCTTATCAGTTTTGCTGGCAATTATAGAGAAGTCACAAACAACCTAAGCGGGCTAAATTATGTTATCAACATTGCCCCAACCTTCATGCACGACATATCCATGTCTGGCTCTGCAACTATTAGCAATTTTAACCGTTTTGAACAACTTATTGCACCAAACCTTAACAGCATACGTGGACATTGGGCATATCAGGATATTCGTCGCTTATTCGCCATGGAGATTATTACAGGCAACCCAGACCATTTTGTGCCAAACCAAGCCATCACACGTGCGGAATTTATGACAATGCTTGCACGTGCGGTAAAATTGCCCTTGGACGAAGCCCATATGACAGCACCCGTACAACGTGGAAACCGCCCATTACAAGTGCAGTTGGTTTTCCCAGACCTGTGGCCAAACCGCCCAGATTATGCCTACCTACGTGCGATTAACGAAGCGGGCATTGCCGTTGGTCGTGGTGACGGGCATTTCCACCCAGACCAGCAAATTTGGAGACAAGAAGCCTATGTACTTGCCCTTCGCACCCTTGGTCTTGGTCGCCTTAGCCTAGATATGCCCCCTGTCAGCATTTTCGCTGACAGCGACCAAATTAGCGACTGGGCAATGAACGACATACAAGCCGCCACAAGAATAGGGCTAATAGCCCCAGACGAAAACGGCAACCTTAACCCCCAGGAATACATGACAAAAGCCCAAGCTGCCGCCCTTATCAACCGCCTAATCGAGTACATGCGTCACGAGCTTATTAGAGATTACACCGAGAACATTATTAATTTTATGAATTAATAATTGTGCTTCTAACAAAAAAGCATGGCTTCCGACTACAGGGGTGCCATGCTTTTTATTAGTGCAAGAAAAAACTTCTCCAGAGTGCCGTTTTTGCTTGATGTATATGGTTGTACCAAATGTTATGGGAGTAAATGTAGTGCTAGGGTGCTATTATATTCTAATTTATCCTTTAGATATTATGGAAGGCTGTACTTGATTGCCTTCTAACGCACACAAAATTGATTCCGTTAATTTTGACAAATCTGCCGTCATGCTTGTTGGTTTTTTGAAGGGGTCATCCTGTCCAAATGGCACAAAATATATATTTTTAGTGTTATACAATTTCATTATATTAACGCCATTTATACTTAAAGAATCGTTTGAAAATAAAGCCAGCAAAACAGGTCTGTTGTTACGCAGGGTGGCTTTCGCTGCCGTTAATACCGCTGTATCCCATATTCCGTTGGCAAGCTTGGCTATGGTATTGCCTGTTGCGGGGGCTATAACCATTATGTCCATAGGCTTGCTTGGTCCCATGGGTTCTGCCTCTGCCGTATTGGATATAACCTCTTTTCCTGATATTTCACGCAGGCTGGCTAAAAAATCATCCTTATCATGGAAGCGTGAACTGAAATTAAGCACGTCATTTGAAACCACTGGATAAACATCCGCCCCCAAATCTATCAACCCTCTCATAGGTTCCAATATTTCAGGAATCGTACAAAAAGATGCCGTTATACCAAATCCTATTTTTTTGCCTTTTAGTGTCATTTTGTTTTCCCCCTCAAAATGTCGTGGACATACTTGCCCAGAATTTCCCCCGCTGTTTTTATGGCATATTTGCCTGGTATTCCTGGTAGAAGGTTAGATTTTTCATTTAAGCTTTTTGCTAACTCCATGTTAAATCCATAGGGTTTTGATGCTATGTCTATCAAAAGTACGCCATTGGTCATTTTGAGCATTTCGTCTGATAACACAGTTGATGGCACGGTGTTTACTATAGCATCATACTCGTGCAAAAAAAGCTCTTTCAAATAAATGGGCTTGATAGCATCCTCATAAGCCAATTTTTCTTTTTCCTCACCTCTAACAAGAGCGTGAACATTTGCATCAAGGGATTTAAGTCGCTTAGCTAAATCACGCCCGCAATTGCCATATCCTATTACAAGAATACGACTGCCCGATATGGTCGTTACCATATTGTTGACTATATATGCAATCACACCCTCGGATGTAGGTACGGCATTTTCGCAAATAACCCCCGCATCCTCCATCATAACATTATATTTTAAGGCGTGCTTTTCGCATTTTTTTGTTAGATAATCGCTCCTAACCCCCGAAAAAATCTGAACTTCCTTTCCAAGTTCTTTGAAATAGGTGTCGTCATATAAGTCTTGCTTAACTTCTTGGATAAATGGAAAGATTATAAAATCTAAATTTTTGGGCTTGATGCTTTCATCAAAAATGTAACCCTTGGTTTCTAGGTATTTCTCTGTATATTCATATCGCCTATCATCCTTTAAGATAATTCCTTTCAAATGCCCTCACCCCTTTAAGTATAAATATGCAATTGGGTCGTTTTGTGTCATGGATTTCATCCACGGAATAACATGATGCGAAGGGGGAATATATATGTCAAAACATATGTTTGCTGGGGCAAGTAGCCCAATAGGATTTGTTGATTTTTTTGATAATATAATGTCAACCGAAAAAGTTCAGTCAAGATTTTTTTTGAAGGGGTCTTCTGGGTCAGGAAAAAGTACATTTATGAAAAAGATAGCAACCGCACTAGAAGCAGAGGGACTTGAGGTCGAACGGTTTCATTGCGCTAATGATGCAGAAAGCTTGGATGCTGTGGCAAACTACGAAAGAGGTATATGTTTTATAGATGCCACATTCCCACATTCGCACGACCCGCAAATGCCCATTATAACCGACAAAATAATAGACTTTTCTCAATTTATAGATAAAGACAAGGTCTCTAGTCATAGGGCAGAAATTACCCTGCTTACTAGAGCTAAAAAAAGCTTGTCAGAAAAGGCCGCTGGATATTTTGCGGCTTTAGGAAAGATATATAATGCAGATAAGGTAAATTGTAAAGAATTCTTGATAAACCAATCCGTGAATAAACTTACCAAAGAATGGTCAAAAATTTTCCGAACAAATAAAAATACAAACAATTCTATAAATCGAAAATTGTTTTTAAGTGCTGTAACACCCGATGGCTTGGTTAGCTTTGCAGATGACTTCTTTTCCGAATGTACAGTTTATGGCATTTTTACCGAACACATCATAGGAATAGGCGAATTTTTAGAACAGATGAAAGATGAAGCAAATAATTACGGAATGTTCACAAATAGCTTTTATAACCCATTTGACCCCAAGATAATCGAGCATCTTCATATACCAGAAATAAACACAGCTTTCGTAACCATTGATGGACACTTTGG
>Ga0131853_10027717_pt1 | contig 10156 bp, 10 predicted proteins | sample TergutLab28metaG_FD_92764 | JGI IMG/M metagenome (GOLD analysis project Ga0131853, IMG submission 92764) | Labiotermes labralis P1 segment gut microbial communities from Petit-Saut dam, French Guiana - Lab288 P1 (version 2) (version 2) | ecosystem: Host-associated > Arthropoda: Insects >... | reverse complement strand
TTTATTTTTAACAATTTCTCAACATGTTTCGGGCATCATTATGCCCATCTTCAGGAGAACAAGACGTATGTTACTGCATGTGTTGTGCTGCGCTGCTTCTGCTGGATGTGGTTGGTAGCGGTTTTGGGGCTCACACCCTACAAGGCAGCGCCCCACAACCGCTACCAACCACATCCAGCAGTACCAGCGCAGCACAACACATGCAGTAACATACATCTCGTTCTCCTGAAGATGGGCATAATGATGCCCGAAACATGTTGAGAAATTGTTAAAAATAAACATCTAACTGTTGCATCTTGTTGGTTTTCTCTCTCACTCCACAACCGTCATTGTGTTTGAATGAACGTGTTCATTGTTTGTTTTAGGGTGCTGTAGATTGTGATGTGGGACCGCGGTAGCACAGTGGTTAAGGTACTTTGCCACAAATCGGAGGGTCGGTGGTTCGATCCCAGCTGGTGTCACTGAAATTTTTCATTGACATAAAATCCTTCCGATGTCACTATGGCCCTGCGGTCGACTCATCCTCTAACAGCAATGTGTACCAGGAACATTTCCTGGGGGTAAAGGCGGCTGGTGCTTAAGGCTGACAATCCATCCTGTTCCGTTGTCATGAAATATGGAAACCTTAACTTCCTGGAACCCTCTGGGCCACTCCAGGCCTGTATTTGGACTGCTTTGCCTTTATTTAGTTCGTGATGTGGACAAGAAAATGGAAGTGCATACCGGGGAAGGAATGGGTACGGATGTTTGGTTAACCCTTTAAAATCATTTGGTTACTTTATGTGCCACCAGTTTTAACATTCGGAAATTCTGCGTTCTGCCCACACAGTTTACGAATATCATAACAGCGGTTATTTCCCTGTGCAACACTGACTGATTGCTTTTTAGAACCGAGACAGAGTGTTTACTGCGCGGTACGGAATGCATTTTTAACTATAATTCGGGTTAAGCGTAGTATCTGAAGGGTAAAGTGCAAAGCACCGTCAGTTATTGCTTTTATAATAAATTTCAAATCAGTTTCGCCGACATTGCCGGCCCCAAAGTTCAGACCGGCTGTCCCAACTTAATCGTTTGTGGTTTTCTCAGACCCTGAGGCAAGCCGACGCCAATGAAGGCCACCGCCTTGCTTGTCTGTAAGACGGTACGTTGTGCCATTTAAACTGTATAGTCGCGTCGAGTTTTATCGGCCAACGTATGCACCACTTTATCTGCTAAGCTACATACTGATCATATTTTTTACGTTTTGTTGACCGTGCATCCTAATATAATGAGTCTTTTTTCACCAGCTTGATGCACAAATACTTTATTTTAATACATTAATTACATTCCTCTACATGTTTCGAGCACTATTGTGTTCATCTTCAGGAGGACAATTGCATTAGTGCAGCATCTGGTATCGTCACTGTCTTTGGGTGACCGTTCAATACATAGGTTATGAGAGGACTCTCGTAGCCTGTGTACTGAACGGTCACCCATACAGAGTGACGATACCAGTGGCTGTGTTAATACAATTGTCCTACTGAAGATGAGCATAATAGTGCTCGAAACATGTAGAGGAATGTAATAAATGTATTAAAATAAGAAATTTTGTGCATCAAGTTGGTAAAAAAAAAGAACTATCATTATACTGATCGTAGTTCTGACGTTCTTTGATGATATTCAGAACTGTGCGTTTGTGTGACAAACAGCGACCTTATGACATGTGGTCATCGAGTGCGTGCAGTCATTTGATGTGTTCTTAACAGTTAAAGGGTCTCCCTGAAGAGAGAGTTGATGAACACCGAAACGCGTTGGAGCTGTAATTTATATTTGATTTGGTACACACACAGCGGTGCACAAGTTAGCCAATAAGAGCCGATACGAACTAGATTACAGGTATGTGCACTGTTCAGATGTTCGGTCGCGGACTGCGACATTATCTGTCAGTTCCTCCACTTGCTTGCGGACATGTAACTGACCGCGCGGGTCAGTGGAGAAACTGACAGCTGTTTAACTGGTCACTAAATTTCTCGTGTTTGTGGAACTGGAATGTTGCGAGCTTTTTAAGCTTTCTCAGCGGTATAGGTGTGACGTCTCCGTTCTCGATGTGGCGCCGCGTCGCTGGGCGATTGGTTCCCGCCGTTCGAGACGGCATGTTGGTGTCATCAAGTTCTTCATGGACGTTTACCCTTACGAGATGATGCCACCACACTACCGGAACGTCTGACACCGATTCCCAGTGACACGGCGTCACATCTCAGAAGAACGAAACCTCAACTTGAAGGTGCATTACCGTCGTAACAAGAGGCCGCCGATGGACCCTATGCTGAGGCAGTGCAATCCAATCCACTTTTTTTTTTGTTTAGATTATCCGTCCTGCCATTTGCGTATACATGAGCCAGTTCATTTTTTCATACGAGGTTCTGTGTTAACTCCGTATCTACGAATTCCTGTTTTGAATTTCCTGCAACTGGTGTTCCATGTTAGCTGCATGCAGTAATTAACTGATCAGAGTGTTTCTACCTGATGACAGAAGCGCAGACTGCTTCCGAAACGCCGCATGCTTAACCAAGAATGAACCCGCGGCATTGTACAATGTATTTGTCTTGTTAGCGGTGGTTAGAACGCCGTCCATTGTTTCGGTCGGATAGCCCTGCTGTAAGAAAACATGGTTAGGTGCTGCGAATTTGATGGCCAGCATTGCTAGTCTGTGTGTGTATTGATTTTCGTAGCGTCTCAGTTGGTGCAAGAACAGGCGCAGGATAGGGCCAGAGTTGAGGGAGGCGCTGCTCACATGGCGGTCTTACAGCGGCTCCCTCGTACAGCACCTTCCAAAAACCAGTTCCCCACCGGGCTACCACAAACTGTATACTGTCAAAGTAATTCACACCGAGCGACGTCTGACTGGAACTGAGCAGTTGGCCAGTTCGAATCCCGGCCGCTTCGTCGGTCGACTTACGTCGTTTTATTCAGTTCCGTCAGATGGCGGAGTGAGCCGCTGTCTTGCAGTAACCTGCAGGACGTGGATCTGTGGTGATGGACGTAAGACATACCGGTAACTTCTGCAAACGAGACTGGCTGCCCTCTGACCTGACTTACTAAATATTTGGGAATGCGAGGGGTAAGGTTCAATGGAAGAGCCTCAAGTAAGTAACCTTTGGACACGGTCGCTGTTGAGGGAGCTGTGAGGAGGGCGTTTGGTGGAGCTGGAAGGGATATAGCCGGCGGTTACACGTGTGAAAACACGTGTAACCATACATGTTCAGTTATTCTAGTATTTTATGGAGTTTTGTATTGTCATTATTATTTATCGCTTTTATGTAAGGTATTTACAGTTATATACCTGACACAAACCATGTTTTTAGGGTATATAGTGTTGCAGCTGTTCAGTATTTACAGTTTGTGCTACATGTAATGTTATTTCGTCCCTGAAATATGTTTTGTACTTTTTACATTAGCACTTCCCGCAGTTTGTGTGCAGTGCCCAATGTGGCTGTTTTTTGTAGTTCCTTAATTTTGTGCTTTCCAGGGTATGTTGCTGAGGTATTGTGTTTGAGTGATTTTGAAATGGTTCCAGTCGCCCCTATTATTTACGGGCACCACTTTGGCTTTTACAGTCCGCGTGCGCTGAATATCTATCATGAGGTCTATTATTATTATTATTATTATTATTATTATTATTATTTACTATTATTATTGCACTCTCGATTTTATTCATTGAGTTACGTAATATATAAAATTCTGATGTTATGGGCATGATGATGATGGTAATTAATTTCGTCTTTTTGAACGTCCTGATTCAACAGTTCAACAGACTGATAACCGACGACGACAACAACAACAATAACAACACCTACTACTACTACTACTACTACTGTTGTTGTTGTTGTTGCTGTAGTAATAGATGTGGTTGTAGTAGCAATACAGTGATACCTCGGCTAACGAAGATAATTCGTTCCGGAATCACATTCGTTAGCCGAAATCTTCGTTAGCCGAAACGCCAACAGTCGGGTTGGTGTGTCTCCCCTATGTGATGCGGTCAGCTCATTTCTTTGTCACACACATACAGACGGGAAAGATAAGCTCATGGAATGGCCCGACCGTTCCTGTTTGCTGCTTTATGTTAGCGCGCGCATCCACTAAAACATTCGTTAGCCGAGTCCGAAAAACAGCGAAAAAAATCTTCGTTAGCCGAAAAATTCGTTAGCAGGGTCATTCGTTATCCGAGGTATCACTGTAGTAGTAGTTGTGGTGGTGGGATTACTACTAGCACTACTGATAGGAATAATAATTCAACTCCAATCACTGTATTAACATTATTTACTGTGTGTTCTTCTTCCACGTCTAACAGTAAGTAATGCACAGCTGAAGTTTCGCGGTAATAATTACTACTACTACTACTACTACTACTCATCCCGCAGTCCACTGCCCATCCAGCACAGTTACCGAGTTCCGCTTCTCCCAGTGCCGTGCAGCAGATCTGTGGCAGTTCGTACAGTAGCCTGTAGCGAATGTTGCACATGGAGCAAATAATGTATACTACTTTGTACTGCAGAGCGTGGCTTCATTGCAGTTGATTTGATTCTGAAATAAATGAGCATCGGAACTAATGAGGTGACCAAAATCGAAAAGCCTGTCTGCCATTCGGAACTGCGAGCTCCGTGTGCCCGGCCCGAAGAGCAGGCACCATGGCCCGTCCAGGTTCTGCGCAAAGACAGGGAAGATAAACAAACATCTGTAGCGAGCGAGCGAGCGAGCAGCGGCCTGCATTTCCAGTAGTTATTAAGTCAAAACAAGTCCCTAGCCGCCCGGTGTAACAATTAGTCATAGCTTATTGTCTTGTGCGTGGACAAATTTACGCAATTCGCGTGCTATATAAGCCTATATATATATACCTCTTCTACCTCCCCAAGTGGAGCGAAAAAATATGACTTGGTGTTATTACGTAGATTAATTTCGCTATGAGAGCACTGCACTTAAAAGTACGTAAAATTTTCTGTACATGGCCTTTACACCTGCATATTAAAAGCAGTCACTTACAGCTAGGATATAAAGAGTTGAGAGAATGCAGATGAAAATGGAAATACAAAAGTATAATCCATCTCGATCCTGTTCTATGTATATATACGTATATACCATGTACTGTATCAGGCCGTGCACAGTAGCAGCGCCTGTAATTTCATTAGTCTGATGGTAAGTTATGGTTACATGAACCTGTGATGGGTATCAGGTGTGCCTCTGTCTGCGTATGTGAGATAAACTAGGGCTGTCCAACCCAGTCCTGCCTCTGAACAGTGTTTGTGCGTTGAGGTGAAAATCTCGCATGTACAGTCTAACAAGACCGAAAAGCACTTTGTGCAGGCCTTATGTACATCAAATTACAAAATGTTTTCCTCCATCCGATCGTTTTAATTAGGGACGAGGTAACGAGGGAGTGCAGACACCTCCATAACAAGGAGCCACGTGATCTGTATACCTCACCAAATAGTATTCGGGTAATAAAATTAAGAAGAATGAGATGGGCAGGGTATGTGGCACGTACGGGAGACAGGAGAGGTGCATTCAGGGTTTTGGTGTGGGGAGCCTGAGGGTGAGAGTCCACTTGGAAAACCTAGGCGTAGATGGAAGGATATTAAAATGTGTCTTCAAGAAGTGGAATCTAAGGCATGGACTGGATTCCTATGGCTGTGGGTAGGGACAGGTGACGGGCACTTGTGAATGCGGTGATGAACCTTCGGGTTCCATAAAATGCGGGGAATTTGTTGACTGGCTGAGGGACTGTTAGCTTTTCAGGACGGACTCTGCTGCGTGGAATTCGAATTGTTGTGTTCAGTCGTCAAATTTAAACAACACTAACAACCGTCAGTGTTGCATTTGAAATTACTAGTTGCACAAAATACGATGTTCGATGTGTCATTTTTGATGACGTATGGGAGGTCATTGATGAAATTCTGTGGTGCAGCTTACAGGGTATCTTGAAGTGTTGAAAACACTGCACGATGTATTCGCGTCTGTCCCAGCGTCACCAGTTGTGTATGCGTTAGTGTTGGACACTGTATCTGTGAGAGATATTGCCACAGGCAAGTGTCAGGTGGGTTTAAATCTGGTGACAAAATTTCGTTGCATAAGAAGACCACCCTGTATATTAAAGACGAAAGATGGAAGTCCACTTGCCCTACGCTGCGACACGAGGGGTGTGTTTGACCGTGATGAAATAAATCACATGAAATTTGCTCTTGTTTCACTGACGTGCCACAGGTAAAGGTAAAGGTAATGGTAAAGTTCACCCTAGAACAGGGCACGAAGGCCCAGTGGGGGAGCAGACGTATAGCTGTACTCTTCCTTCAACCTCGGCCCTAGATGGGGGTGGGTGGTCAACGCCACGCCCTGGTCGCTTTACCCCTGGACAAGACCCGGTACCCATTGTGTAGGAGGATGGGTGGGAACCAGGGCCAGTCTCGACGCCCCTCCCCCCCACCGGGATTCGATCCCCGGACCGTCCAGCCCGTAGCGGGTCGGTATACCGACTGCGGTATCCCGGCCCCACTGATCTGCCACTCCAATCCTAATTCGCCCTAATGCCCATTATTTGGTGGCCATCAGGTATGCAGTATAGGTGGAGTAACACAGCGAGACTCGAGTTTGAATTGCAGCTTGGCAGTTGCTTTATTTATACAGCTGTCCTGCTGTTAGTATGGTGGTGATTTTCTATATTCATTGAAATCGTGATATCAGAGTCTTCTGGAATATTACGTCGTGTAGTTTGGTGGATAAGTACCGATGTTTCGGAGAACCGGCCGCCTATATTTCCATGACGCATCGTGGGTATGTTGTATCCTTTGACGCAGACAGTTATCTTTAGAAATGACCGAATTATGCACCAGAATACTCGTCACATCCCACAAAACAGTAACTCTAGTAGCCTCCACCGGGAAAACATCGAATGGCATATAATTTTAAGTTTGTTTTTTATTTAATGGCAAAGTAACCCCTGACTTCGAGAGAGCGCATATTGAAGGTGTTTGAAAAGGCCAGTCAGTGGTGAAAATTTCGTACGAAGAAGTTTAAACTTTGTGTTCTTTACAGGATATGTTACTAACTTACGTACTTACTTACTCCATGGAGCTCAGTTCTTCGTAAGAAGCTAACCTGTTTTAAGCCAGTCCAGAAATTCGCAGCATTTTGTGGAACCCGAAGGTTCGTTACCTCATTCACAAGTACCCGCCACCTGTCCCTAACCTGAGCCAGCTCGATCCAGTCCATACCCCCACACCCCACTTCCTGAAGATCCCGCCTGGGTCTCCCAAATGGTCTCTTTCCCTCAGGTTTACCCACCAAACCCTTCATACGCCTTTCGTCTCCCTCATTTACAGGATACGTTAACACAATTAAACAAGTAGTGTCATAACGGGAAGGAATTGCAGTCCAGTGCGCGTGTGGGCGTGGGAATTGAGAGAATATTTAATGAATTATTTTGAAGGAAGGAGAGTACAAGCTAGACCTAGAGCGGGACGGTAGAAAGATAGGCCGTGACAGTACAGTAGAAAGAAGACGAGTAGGATTTTGGCGCTTGGATTGATTAATGTAGTTTGAGATAATTAGATGTCCGATGATTATGGACGTAACTGTGAAATTTAAGGTGAAGAACTAGCAATGTTTTGTTGTGCTGTTCTGTACCAGTTGGCCCCATGAACAGTTCGGTTGGTCCCTTTTATCGGAATCAGTTTCTTGCGAGTTTATCAGCCGTGGGCGGTTTATTATAATTAAATTACTTTCATTATTAAGCAATCATTCACAGTTCTTACGCTTTTTTTTTTGGTTAAAAATCTAATTTCGGGCTTGGTACTTCTTGTTAAGTGGAAACCGCGGTGCTGCGCTACAAATCGGAAGGTCGCTGGTTCGATCCCAGCTAGTGTCATTGGAATTTTTCATTGACATAAAATCCTTCCGATCGCACTATGGCCCTGGGGTCGACTCAGCCTCTAACAGAAATGAATACCAGAAGCATTTCCTGGGGGTAAAGGCTGCCGGTGCGTAAGGCTGACAACCTTACCACCATCCTGTGCTGTTGTCATGAAATCTGGGAACCTTAAATTCCTGGAACCCTCCGGGCCACTCCAGGCCAGTAACGGGACTGCTTTACCTTTACTTATTGTTTAGTGTCAAACTCTTAGACAGCCCTGGTGCGTGTACCAAGGGAATTCAGTTAAGTATGTGCCGGGCTTATACAAAGCCGTGCGCCCAGCAGTACGACTTCCCTCTATATAAAGGCTTGTGAAATGATGTGCTTCCGCTGTTGAATGGCGCAGTGTTATAAGCTGGACCACTCCAATATAACGCGTCCCTGGGGAGTGATTCTCACACTGCGACGTCGCCGTCGGCATCCTTGCCCGATTACGTGACGCTGCTGTTTGTACGTCACAAGGCTGAAGACGGACATGAATGAGAGTCGAACCCATACGCTTAACTTCCGCGGAAATAGCTCAGAATTTTAAGAGGGGACGGGACATGATTTTGCTCTTTGCCGGTTTCGGTGCACTGTACTGACCTTTAATTATAGCATGCTGCCAGCCTCGGTGCACTGTACGGACCTTTAATTCTAGCATGCTGGATGCCTCGGTGCACTGTACGGACCTTTAATTCTCACATGCTGTCTGCCTCGTTGAAATATTCGGACCTTTAATTCTCACATGCTGCCTACCTCGGTGCACTGTACGGACCTTTAATTCTGACATGCTGCTTGCCTCGGTGCACTGTACTATCAGGAATGCATTTAAGTGCTGTAAATTTGAAACACCTTTGCCCTGGACAGTAGTTTGAATTTAATCCCCAGTGTCATTGCACGTTGAAATTAATTAAATCCGTGTAACAAATTTTCTCTTGAGGAAGCTAACAGTGTTTTAGTTACAGAATTTTCGCCTTTTTTTTTTAAAGGAAGCTGATTGTTAGCTATCGCGTTCTCATTAATCCACCACTGCCCCTGTCCTGAGCAAAATTAGCTTCTCACTGATACCTCACCCTCTTTCTTGAAGATCTTTTTTAATATTACCCTCTTATGTGCACCTAGCTATTCATCAAAGCGGTATTTCCGTTTCAGGTGCCTGCCTCTCTGTCAAATTTCTGATGTTACGTTCTAGAATGACGTAGGCGCGCAGAAAGGGGCCCGCAGTATCGGTTGGGTTAGAATGCTAGGAGGGCCCCTCTTGGGGTCTTGGGACTTCTGGAGAATGGTAAAGATCTTGCAGCCTAGTCACTATAATGACTGAGTTATGTGCGAAAGTAGGTTTGATTCTGCAAGTGTGGGGGTGTGTATTTACCGATCGTTGTGGCTAGTGTGTTGGCAGTAGTAGTGTAAGGCGCCGGAATGGTCTGTGCGTGGGGTCCGGGGGAGGGGCAGCAGGAGACTGCTGGATTTCCGGGACCCAAATATCTCCAAGTTGTGAGGCGGGACATAACGAGAAAATGGGGCTGGGGTTGGAGGAAACTGGTGCTGCGGAGTGGGAGAGGAAATGGACTAAGATAGAGGGTGGGGGCTGAGAAACCTCGCTATAAGAAGGGCCGCAGTGAGCTATACATTGCGCCCGGTTATCGCCGTCATCATTCCAGAACTCGATCCATACGAAGGACTCTATTAATTTCTGTTTCCTAACCCTATGAAACCGGAGATTCATCTAAATACCCGCCATGTTTAAAGACGTAGCCAAGACCGTTAAAATTAAGAGCAGATTGAGGTCAGGAAATGCTTGCTATCATTCGGTGCAGAATCTTTTGTCTTCCAGGTTGCTATCCAAAAATTTAAAGATCACGATATACAGAACTATAATTTTGCCTGTTGTTTTGTATGGGTGTGAAACTTGGTCGTTGACATTGCGGAAGGAAAGGAAGCTGAGGGTGTTTGAGAACATGGTGTTTAGGAGAATATTTGGACCTAGGAGGGACGAGGTAACGGGGGGAATGGAGGAGAGTGCATAACGAGGAGCTAAAAGACTTGTACTCCTCACCCAATATTGTGCGGGTGATAAAATCGAGAAGGAGATGGGCTGGGCATGTGGCGCGTATGGGTGAGGAGAGGGGGGTGTATAGGGTCTTGGTGGGGAAACCGGAGGGAAAGAGACCACTGGGGAGACCTAGGCGTAGATGGGTGGGTAATATAAGGATGGATCTCCGGGAGGTGGGA
>Ga0131853_10027715_pt1 | contig 10156 bp, 7 predicted proteins | sample TergutLab28metaG_FD_92764 | JGI IMG/M metagenome (GOLD analysis project Ga0131853, IMG submission 92764) | Labiotermes labralis P1 segment gut microbial communities from Petit-Saut dam, French Guiana - Lab288 P1 (version 2) (version 2) | ecosystem: Host-associated > Arthropoda: Insects >... | reverse complement strand
TGTCCTTGACAGTGGAATGCAGTGTTCACTGTGCCTGCGTGACGCTTTGCGCAGTCAGCCATGTTACGTCACCGCAGGGCTTTCTCATGTATAATGCTTGTAACCCTAAGGACAACTATGACACGAGTGCGAGTGTTTTTGTAGTTCAATTTAATGGCTTTATGTCACTCACAAGTTACTTTTGACGTTAAGTACAGATATTAACATTACAGAAACCACATATTCCTGTCAGTTTTAATGTGTATTTGGTAATCAATAAGTGTGTAACAGCTGTCAAAGTTTCAAACTTCTCTGGCCATTACCTCCGTAACCGTTCAACTTTGGACATAGGTGTTTTGGGTTATATCGGTATACTTCAACACAAGGAACACCCTCCCGAAGTCTGGCACATTCCTCCTGGGACACTCTGTATATCAGTGGCCTCCGAGTTGTCCATATTTAATCCTGTGTGATATTTATCTGTGAGGCATTCCTACAAGCGAAGTCTGTGCCAACAACTTATGCGGGGCAGAAGAGCTGAACGGCAATATTCGACGAGTCATGTCGAGTATTTCCAAATGTGTGGACGAGATGTGAAGCTTGCTAGCAGAGCGACGTTAGACACCTCTCTTAACTGAAGGCAAGAAGACTCAATAACGTGAAGTAATGTTGTTCTTCCCGCTAGTAAGATCAGTTCCTCGGCTATTGGTACAGGCTTACTGGGGGAATCTTCCGCCAGACTTAGGCGGCGTCATACAATGAAACCCCGTAATTAGCACTGTACTTTAAGGTTCACACGTGATGTCATTTCACTTATTGAGTAACTAAACATTGGTCATATTAACATTAATCTTTAGAAGAATAATGGTCATAGCCTCTGGCGGTGCACCATTTCATAAATATCGACGTATACAAAGACTATTACAACGGCGGTGCATACGAGATGTCTGGTTTCCGAGGAGTGTGTTTCTGGACACCCATTTTTAAGTACCACCTAAACAGCTTCTTTTCGTTCGTATAAAGCTAGGCGAATCGGCCACAGTGACTACGTGTCCCGGAGTCCTCACTGGCTATGTCCATCTGTGATTCCGCCCAATCTGTAGGATGGAAAGATGTAGATTAGGTATTGCGAGTACCGCCGGTTCCATAAAATGCTGGGAATTTTTGTTTTGACAAGCCCCGGAACAACTGGCATCTCAATCAAAAACACCACTGCTTGGGGTTGTACATTTAAGCCCTCTTGTCTCACCAGATGTAGCTGGAGATAGGCCTGCTACCAGTAGTACTGTATGTTTATTCTAAGATACAACTTTTTGATTTTACAAACGCGGTGTACATGCTACGTATTTCGACACAACAGTTTCATCCTCAGGGGGCAAGGGAAATTGCCAATGCCATGCGCTAATGCCATTCATAAGGAGAAGTATCTAAAGGGTTAATCCTTGGGGTGACAGAACGATATGGTATGCATGTACAGTGTGATGCAGGAGGGAAGGTCAGTATTTTGGGAGGTGATAGCGTCGGTCATTGTGAGAAAAAAAAGTTCATAAGAACTTGCGTTTAATTCTGAATGGTTACCAAGGCAAAGCTGTGTGAATGTAGGAATACAAACGCATTTCACTGGTATTAAAGAAAGAAAAATTGCTGACTGTTAATTTAATTTTAATTTTAATTTAATGTTTCAATGACAGATTTTTATTTTTAAAAATAAATGTTCGAAAATCCCATCGTAAACCTCAGTGCTCTTTGCAACTCATGTACTATGATCGCGTGTTCTTCGTCTGAAGTTTTGACATAAAGCCGTTCTTCACACTCTTGTTTCATATAAGTTTTAACAAACTATGTAATTATTAAGTATACGCAGATACCAAGTTTAGTCATTAACGTGTTAGACACTTCTCGTCACGGACAAAATTAGTGCATTGCAATGATAATTTCGCCTACACGTCTGAAGATGACACGATAGGGTCGAAACGCCTAGCATGTATACTATGTGCGTGTTCTGAAGTTCTCGCAGCTATGTAGCTGAGAATTCCTCTATTGGATTTGATGCTGCGTCTCGGGATGTGATCCCGACGTTTCGAACGAACATACTGCCTCCATCTTGAAGGGTCAATTAAGTCCTGACAGAATATATTTACCAATGAAGTTGTATCTTTGACCGAAACCTACAGTACTGGTTAAATGACGCAGAAATGTCTAGTTGAAATTATACCTGCTGTGGTATAGACAGACAACTGTTGAATTAAAAAAGTGATTGTATTATCTAGGGCTTCACAAATCCCGGGAGCCAGGTCGCCGTGGAGACCTTATTTTGTATTTTGGAGCCTAATATTTGTGGATGATCACCCTTCTGGCGTCCAGAATTTTGGGTGACTGCTGGCTCATTAGAAATATGTGCACCCCTGATCGTATGAATATAATGGCATTTCTCATTCATACTGCAAGGATAACAGCGTTCTTACTGTTATGCTACTGCTGAACATAAGAGCGCAAAGGCAGTGCTGAACAGATGTGCGACAGAGTAGGTTCTTCGTTGCAATGTAAATTCAGTGTCACAGAATGTGATGCTTAATTTTCACTTACCTGCCTACCGGAGTGTCACGAAGATCACTTAATTATGGAGTCTGTGTATGTATGTTATATTTGCATGTATGTTGTTCTGTACATAGGTGTCTGTTCTTAGGCTCGTTCGCAAAATTGCTTCGTTATGTCTGTCTCCCCGTCCGTCCGCATGGAACAACTCGGCTCCCACTTGACATTCAGTATTTTTTCGAAAATCTGTTGTCTAGAAATTTCAAGATACATTAAAACCTGACAAGAATAACGGGTACTTTACAAAAAGCCCTAAGTACATATGATGTATCGCTGAATTCTTCTGAATTCAGCGATACATCATATGTACTTAGGGCTTTTTGTAAAGTACCCGTTATTCTTGTCAGGTTTTAATGTATCTTGAAATTTCTAGACAACAGATTTTCGAAAAAATACTGTATGTCAAGTGCGAGCCGAGTTGTAAGAATAGAATGAGAAATGTTTCTGGAAAAAGTTATATAAAAAATCAAAACACATTTTATGTTGCGTAACTTTCTTCTGAAAGTCGTGCCGTGTTTGATATTATGTGGAAAAATATAGCAGAGCCAGACAGGCCACTGATGGCAATATAATACGGCGCATTCGTGTTGCGTGCGTGATAATTAAGACTACACACACGCACTCAGAATATGTAATATTTATTGTTTTTCCGTGGCAACAATGGTTACGCGAACGCGCCTCAATATTACGTTGTATGTACATTGTCTGCCTTGTTAAATCGTTCTTCTGTTCGTTTACCTTTCGTCTGTATTTCTTTGGACTGACATTTTAATAGAACTCTCCTTTTCGACACGATCCATGGCTAGTTTGTCCACCACCCTCCTTGAAAAGCCGCCTCTCTAAGAGTGGTCGATCTCTTTCTTGGGGTATAAAGCGGTGGACTGCCTAGAAACCGCGTATGGGGCCCACTGGGAAGAGAAAATGGAAAACTGTTCTCATCCTGCTTTACGAATCAGATCCGGTCTGTTCATGTTCAAAATTGTCTTCTGATACCGTGATCATGTGAGCAGCAAGCTATACGTTTTGTCTCCTCTGGCCTTCTAGGTTATGACGCCGTGTATACGGGTAGGTGGTTACGCATGTTTCGTAGGAAGATGCTGTACACCTCCAATATGGTGTCGTGTTACATTACGTTACACCAACTACTTCGCTCGCCTTTCTGTAGGCCTTGCTTGTACATGTTCTCGAGCGGAAATTGAGTGTATGCTTTATCAGACCTTCTAGCGTACAAGCCTAAGTTATCAAGCAAAGTTAGTTTTAGGCGTTTAAAAGTTATGTTTACAAAACTAAGAAAGACGACGGATTAGTTATTAATGCCACCGACACAACTAATTGTATTATAGGCCTATTGTATAACTGCTGGGCTAAATGTTTCGACCAATGTATGGTCATCCTCAAGCCATGCGAACACAAAAACAAACAATTGCAAATTTTAATTGGGGGTGGAATGAGATCTTGGTCTTACTCTTTAACGATGCATATTAATACTTACTATATGCAGGAGAGTCCTTCTTGAGAAGCTAACAGGTTTTCAGCTAGTCAAGAAATTACCCGCATTTTATGGAAACCGAAGGTTCATTACCGCATTCAAAAGTGCCCGCCACCTGTCCATATACTGAGCCAGCTCGATCCAGTCCATACCCCCACATCCTACTTCCTGTAGATCCATCTTAATATTATCTTCCCATCTACGCCTGGGTCTACCAAGTGGCCTCTTTCCCTCAGATTTCTCCACCAAAATCCTGTATACGCCTTTCATCTCCCCATACGCGCTAAATGCCCCGCCCATCTCATTTTTCTCGATTTTATCACCCGAACAATATTGGGTGAGGAGTACAGATCGTTAAACTCCTCATTATGTAGTTGTCTCCACTCCCTTGTTATTTCGTCCCTCTTAGGCCCAAACATTCTCTTTAACACCCTATTCTCAACACTCTCAGCCTAGGTTCCTCCCTCAATGTGAGCGACCACATTTCACACCCATACAAAAAACAGGCAAAATTATAATTCTTTAAATTTTTAGTTAGCAAACTGGAAGACAAAAGATTCTGCAGCGAATGATAGCAAGCATTCACTGACTTAAATCCGATGGATATTAATAACATTTAAAAATTTTTTAAGAACAATTTAAAATTCAATATTTCACATGTTATGTAAAGTTTGTCGCTGTTACTTGATTGCTGTTTACGTTGTGTAGACTTGTGATGACATGCAGGGTGTATCCGTTGGTCTTTTGATATGAGGCATATCTGTATATTCAGTTTTCATCTGTGATAGTAGTGGTAAATAGGGTGGATAAATGTTTGTCTTGAGGTAGAGGCTTCGTGGTATTGTTTGTACTTACTGTTGAGCTGTTTTTTATATCCTGTGTGTGTGTGCTATTTACGAAGACGGCAGACAAACAACGGCCTCAGATTTACGTAAAATTCCTAACATTTACCTATTTTAAATTTTTTTCAAACAGTTTTTAAATTTTGTTACTGTGCTTTGTGAAACAATGAGACTCATACCTCATTATGAACCAAAAAGAAACTTGCAACTGTAATTTTGTTGTTATGTGTGCATATGGCTTGAGGATGACCATATAATTGGTCTAAACATGTAAGGAATATAATATAATAATATAATGAGTATGATTAGATGTGTCGATGGCGTAAATAACTATTTTGTAACCTTGGCAACACAGCGGGATGTATAAGATGAAAAATGGTGGATATACACAGTATGAACCTTCTCACGTTGTAGAGTGGGCTTTCATCGTGCCTTGAGCAGTGATAATATTGTGATAAGTTTTATGTGGCTGATACATTGATACAACACACCATCTTAATGTTATCCTACCATCTACCCCTAGACATCCAAAGTAGTCTCTTCCCTTCGTCATTTCCGACCAAACTTTTTGTTCATTTCCTCTACTCTGTGTACGTGCTTCAGACGTCGCCGCACCACATGTTTTTGTCTAATCTCTGTAACGGTGTTTAGAGAAGAATGTAAACTGAGGATCCCTAATTTTTTTTCGCAACCCTTACCAAACCAACAGCTATGACACGCCGTCTTCTTGACCTGCTGGGAGGTTTAAGGTCATAGAGCCTGGTCAGTTAACTCATATCCAGGAATTCACTCTGTGGGATGACCTTTATTGCTTTTCCATTGGGTTTATAATACAATCCTGACTTCGGCAATCTGTTTTTAACTTGTAGTTTTTACTTGCAATTTACACTTTTAGCCTTACGTAATGAACTTCTTAGCTGTTTGTGTACGACTCGAACTTCATGTAGGGACCAGAGGACCTGAAGTAGCAAATTTCCTTTCACCTTTAACCAAGTCTTCAGAATTGCTTTTATATCTAATTACATATTTTGGAGCAACAAATTCTAGTTAGATTTTTTTTTTGAGGGGAGGCCTGGGCATTTCGAAGAGCGGGGCATGGTATGCCATGGGATTGAAGTGGCGTGGCGTGGCATTCGGTTGACTGGGTAAGTTGTCATCTCTCCTCACTGTTTCAATATTCATCCCTCGCTCGCTCCACATCAAGGCTAGCAGCCGGAAAACTGGATTAGTCGTTGAAGCAAAGTGGCGGAGCGGACCAGATTTCATTTCTCTGTTTTACTGCACCCTCCTCCTCACCCCCTTCCATCATCCTGTCATTCGTCTAGTCATTCTTTCTTGTACACTGTCCCTTTTTTTATTCATGCCAGTGTTTCTACTGTAACTTTTATACTGTAATAGTGTTTCCTGATTCTCTCTCCTTCTAGCATTAATTTTCCCTCAGCAACCAAATTTTGTTTTCATACGCTAACTGTATGAAGGGGTTTGGGGAGAATTAGGGGGTGGTAAGTTTTTCGCTGTAAAAATTCTGTAGTTGAAATTCAGTGGTCCGGTTTGTGGTTGGGTACTGAGAGAATGCGAACGTCCTGAGTTGTGATCGAATTGTCAGATTCACACGGTGCACATCAACGTCTGGTGCAGGCAGGCACTGGCTATTAGCTGCCTTGCGCACTATATTTCTTGTGTGACTATGGAAATAGCATTCGTAGAACAAAAAATGTTGACACTCCTCACCGAATTTGGCTAAACGTGTCCCTATATCGACACACTAACTCCACAAGATCGGCTTATTTCTAGTTAGTCGTAATATAGATCTTCCTGCTTAAGCTTAATTGTGTTCTTCTGCCTGTGATTGATGGTAAGGAATGGCCATTCTGACCTGATAACGCATAAAATGAAGCTGGAATTTAAAAATCCACTTCCTATCTCACAGTAAACACATTGCTTCACCAGTACAAAGACCAACCTGTTAATGCTTTTCAGGATAACAGCCACTGTTTATTGTAAAAATCATAGGAGCTTATAGACCTAGATACACTGTGTGGGCATAGTGCTTAGTTTTATGGGTTGATACAGGTATTATGTGTAGTTATTGTTGGGCTTTAAACGACGAGAGAGCAAGTGAGATAATTGGTACCTAAACTACCAATAAAATGCGTTAATCTTAAAAACTTTAGTTCTTTCGTTGGATGTCTGACAATAAGAGAATTCTGTAATTTGGGCACATAATTAAAGATTATTAATTAAATGGTATGTTGATCTGTGCAGTGGCTCGGGCGGTTAGAAGTTGTCTTCTCACAGCATACTCTCGGGTTAAATTAACTCTTGTCTACATGTGTAATTCGTAGCAGATGAAATGGCAGTGGAACAGTTTTCTGTCTGACCACTTTGGTGTTCCCGTGCTGATCGCAATTCTGCCGTTGCTCACTACTCATATATTACCTTGTTATTCGCATGACCAGGGAGCACATTGTCACTTTGTCGGTCCATAACTTTTTGAGCTTCATCCGTTAAGAATCAGAATCAACTTCTGAGACCATGAATTCTACAGATATTTACCAGCAGCCTCGTAGACACGCAGGACAGTAGGACGCACATAGACATTGACATTTACTCATGCTGTGCCCACTATCGCAGTGTTTGATCGGCTGATGTCCTTCCACACTTCAGACTTTGAGAGGATTTTTAAATATTCGTGCATAAATAATCGGTGCATTGCACTGGTTCTCTGTGCACTGGCTGTACAGTAGCTACGTTTGTGATAAGCAGTTATCTTGCTGGCGGCTTACTTCGTTATCAGCGGAGATGTCCTTTACGGGCCGTACATGTTTATCGACAGTGTTACATTTGTGTCTACAGTTTGTAGGTCCTACATGGATGGAATGTAACGAGGAGCTAAATGAGCTGTACTCCTCACCCAATATTGTGCGGGTGATAAAATCGAGAATAATGAGATGGGCTGGGCATGTGGCGCGTATGGGGAGGAGAGGGGGGTGTATAGGTTATTGATGGAGACACCGGGGGGAAAGAGACCACTGGGGAGACCTAGACGTAGATGGGTGGATAATATTAGGATGGATCTTCAGGAGATGGGATGTGGGTATATGGACTGGATTGGGCTGGCCTAGGATAGGGACAGGTGGCGGACGCTTGTGAGTGCGGTAATGAACCTTCGGGTTCCGTGAAATGCGGGGAATTCCTTGACTAGCTGCAAACCAGTTAGCTTCTTAAGAGTGACTCTGCACCATGAAGTAAGTAAGTAGGTCAGTAACATGGTTGGAATGAGGGAAAAATAATTAATGAATTGCGAAGTCTTAAACGGTATAAATCCACCCCGTACCATCCCGAGTCTTACAATTACCTATTATGGTGCAGTAAACTGTACGTAATGATCACATGAAATGCAGACGACTGTAATGGCACATTGCTCTGGCAGCGACAGGCGCAGGAATAAAAATTGAACGTATTGTGAGAGATTATGTGATTTAAGTTTTAAGACTTTCACTTAACAGTTTGTAAATTTACAGTGACGGCACCTTGAGTAGCCCGGCTCACATCACGTGTGTAGTCAAGTTCAGTCCACACATTTGTATTCATGGAGGGTTTAAATAACTGCAGTAGATCGTACCGTCCCAGAAGTTCTGGCAAAGCGGAATGTAAAAAGCACCATTTATGTAACCCGAGAAGAAAGAGGTGGTGTAAAGACAGGGGAAGGAGGTGGCTAAGTGTTAGGGTTGCCTGTGGCAGCCCGTTTGCATGGAATCTTTCGATCCAATCCATATTGTAGTATGAAAGTGAGGAGGCGCTCCGGTGTGCGGAATAGCGTGGCATTAAGACGCTGTCCTTGGAGAAATTGCCCATGCAAATTTGCATGGGCAATTTCTCCAACGTATCTGGATACTGTATACCAGTCACAATGTTTTAGGCAAAAATAGGAAGGTTCCTACAATGTATGGAGAGAGCAAAAAGGATTTATTGCGGCTGTCCGTGGTACTTGTAGTTACTGCATGCGATTTGTTTCTTCCCCAAATTACAGCACCGATATAAAGTGCCCGGTGGAATGAAAAGTGGCTGTATCATTAAACACATTTTCGGCTACACAGTTCGTCGCCTTCAAGTTTTTAAAGAACGTTACGGAAGAATGTGTAAATAACTTCTTTGTCTTGGGTTGTTACGTGTTGAATCATTTGGTAAGCTCAAACGAGTTGGCAGAGTTTCGTGTACTGTCGATTGTACGCGCACGCTTGTCGGAAGTCGTAATCTTCTTCGTTTGTTTGGACAGCAAACAAAACGCACTAGAACTTCATTCGCCTCACCTTCAGTGAGTGGTCGCTTACTGGGTCTTGTCTTCACGTATACAACCAGTCTAACTGAACAATCTGTGCCACTTGTAGTTGGGCATTTTCGCTGGCGGTTTTCTACCATACGTCTTACGAAGTCTTTGCACTGTTACAACAGATTTTGAGTGGTAATACCAGAGCACACACCAGGCCCTTAGCCAAGGGGTTGCAAGTGGGTGAAATGCACCCCTTACAAAAATCTGGATGCACCTACTAGGAATTTGCAAAATATCAAAGACAAACATGTTGATAAGCCCAACAAAAGATATGCGACACCCACACCCATCCACTTGTTACCTCTGTTGAATCACTGTGGTTGGAATCAAATCATTTTCAAAATATGTGTGTATTCAAGATGTTTTGTGCAATATTGTAGGGTATATTTTGTAATTAAAGTGTTGGCTTTGTGGTCCTCACGAAGGTGCTTTATACACTTTTGCATATATATGCATATATAATGGCCAGAGAAGTTTGAAACTTTGACAGCTGTTACACACTTATTGATTACCAAATACATATTTAAACTAGCAGGAATATGTGGTTTCTGTAATGTTAATATCTGTACTTAACATCAAACTAACTTGTGAGTGACATAAAGCCATTAAATTGAACTACAAAAACACTCGCATTCATGTCATAGTTGTCGTTAGGGTTCCAAGCACTATACATGAGAATGCCCAGCTGTGACGTAACATGGCTGTGGCTAGCGTGAGCTGAATTGCCGTCATATGACACCACACTCAAGCACGGAAATGGATAAGATTGTCAGCTGACAGGTACAGTGTGTGGATCCGCAAGAAGACCACACTTTTCTCTGGCCATTATCTCCGTAACCGTTCAACTTTGGACATAGGTGTTTTGGGTTATATCGGTATACTTTAACATAAGGAACACCCTCCCGAAATCTGGCACAT
>Ga0131853_10027714_pt1 | contig 10156 bp, 7 predicted proteins | sample TergutLab28metaG_FD_92764 | JGI IMG/M metagenome (GOLD analysis project Ga0131853, IMG submission 92764) | Labiotermes labralis P1 segment gut microbial communities from Petit-Saut dam, French Guiana - Lab288 P1 (version 2) (version 2) | ecosystem: Host-associated > Arthropoda: Insects >... | reverse complement strand
TCCATCCTCAGGGTAGATTCCAAGCGCATAGACGATCTGTTAAATCTGGTTTCCGAGACGGTTATCACCAAAGCCGCCTTTAACCAGATTAGCTCCCAGTTTGGGGGGCTCCAGACGGAGTTGCATAACATAGAAGGCGTGTTCCGGGAAAAAATCAAAACCCTGTTCGACAGCCTTCCGGGATATCTGGAAAGCATTCAGGCCGGAAAGTCCGTTAAGGAAATCCGAAAAGAAATCGGCGATGAATACGGCGATATGTTCTCCCTCTTCGATGGTTTTGAGGCTACCTTTAAGGGTGTTGTCGGCAAGTTCCGCTCTTCTTCTCAGAATCTGGGGCGCATTACCGGAGAACTCCAGGAAGGGGTCATGCGGATTAGGATGGTTCCCATTAGTCAGATTTTCAGCCGCTTCCCGCGTCTTGTGCGCGACCTTTCCAAGAGCCTTAACAAAAAGATCAATCTGGTTATCGAAGGTGAAGAGACCGAGCTGGACAAGTCGGTAATAGAAGACCTTCTGGACCCGATAATGCACTCCGTGCGGAATTCGGTGGATCATGGCATTGAATCCACCGCGGAACGCATAGTTGCAGGCAAAAACGAAGAGGGCACAGTGCTTCTAAAGGCCGCCAACGAAGGAAACATGATTGTTATCGAGATTTCCGACGATGGTAAGGGCATCGACGTGGAGTCGATTAAAGCTAAGGCAGTGGAGCGGGGCATTCTTAATCCCAACAAAATACTGACCGATGTGGAAGCTTTCAACCTTATTTTTGAACCGGGCTTTTCCACCGCCAAGCAGATTACCGCCATTTCAGGCCGGGGTGTAGGTCTTGACGTGGTGCGCCGCTCCATCGAAAAACTCAACGGGACGGTAACGGTTACTTCCGAAAAGGGCAAGGGAACCAAGTTTACCATCAAACTGCCCCTTACGCTGGCGATTATTCAGGGCCTTCTGGTACGGGTGGGGCCGGAGATATACTCCATCCCCATTACCTCGGTTATCGAAAGCCTTAGAATAAAACCTGCCGATATTAGATTGATTGACAACAACGAAGTTTTTAATATCCGTAGCGATGTTATTTCTCTGCTCCGCCTGAACCGGCTTTTCGGTATCCACAGCGAAGAACAGCAGGAATATTGCTTTATCGTTATCGTTGGGAACGCCGAGAAAAAGATGGGCTTTATGGTGGATAGCCTTATTGGGGAGGAAGACGTTGTCATAAAGCCCCTGCGGGATCAGTTTACCAATTCGCCGGGGATTGCAGGCGCGTCTATATTGGGGGACGGTTCGGTGTCTCTGATTATCGATGTAGGCCAGCTCCTTGAATTGGGGTTGAAAAAGGAAATGGAAAACCGCCGGGCGCGGGACGTTGCCAGCAAGTGGTAGCGGATTGAAACCGGCGGTCAGTGGCGTGCCGGAATAGCGAGGGAATTACATGGCGATTATAAAAGATCTGGCTCAGGTAAATGCTGAACTCCAAGAGCAAAAAGAGCGGGTAGATGCCGTCGACTTTAAAATGGTAACCTTCTCTTTAGCGGGCAAGGATTACGGAGTAGATATTATGAATGTCAAGGAAATCGCGAAGGCGAACAAGTTTACATACGTTCCCAACGCGGCTTCCTTTGTCCGGGGGGTGTACAATCTCCGGGGCGATATTATCCCAGTTATCGACCTGCGTATGTTTTTCCACATGCCGGTCGAAAAACATAAGGATAACCTTGAAAATATGCTCATTCTTCGTATCGAAGACCGGGTCTACGGCACTATTGTTGACAAAATTGACAAGGTGGTGGGGATTAGCGCAGAAAGCATCCAGCCACCGCACCCCATTTTCGGGGATATTAACATAAAGTTTATCAGCGGGGTGGTGGAAAAGCAGGGGAACCTCTACATTATTCTGGATGTAATGCGAATCTTTACCCAGACCGAAGAAGACAAGAAAAAGCCTCGGGGTTCTGCTGCAGAAGTTGCGGGAACGTACTCTGCCCCTTCGTCAGTTGCGGGTCAAAATGTCGCAGTTGAGCCTAGAAAAGAAGTGGCTGATTCCGCAATTGATTTTATCAGGGAAAGTCTGCCCATTTTGCAGAAGTTTTATCCCAGCCCTATCAACGAAGCGTGGATATTGCAGCGCTTTTCCCATTGGAGCAAGACACACACCGGAGAGGATGTCCAGCTCAAGAACGAGGCCGAGGCCGAGGAGTACCTTTCGGGCTTTGCTTCCCCGGACTCAGGCCATTTCTGGAAGGACAGTTACGCCGCAATGGTAAAAGGCATCCTGCCGGATAATGGCTCGACTACGATTAATGTTTGGAATATAGGCTGTGGAAGGGGCTATGAAACTTTTTCGTTTGCGTGTATACTGAAATCGCGTTACCCCGGTGGGCGCATAAAGATATGGGCCAACGACAATGATATTATGGCAGTGTCCCAGGCTCCGAATATGACATTCGATCTTGATGAATTACCGGAGTATTGCAAGCCCTTTGTAGCCAAGGGGCGCAACGGTTACAGTTTTAACCAGGTAATCAAGGATTCAATTGTTTTTGAATACCACGATGTCCTGCACGAAAATCCTTTGCCTGATCTGGATATTATCCTGATTCGGGATGTTCTGTCGTATCTGCCGGAACCGGATCAGAACAGGGTGATTCAAGACTTTGCTGAAAAGCTGAAGCCTGGAGGACTTATTATCCTGGGCAAGAACGAAGTGATAACAGGGGGTTCCTGGCAACCTTTAGGCAAGGAACCTGTTTCTGCATTCACGCATATGTAGCATTATAGTTTGAAAGACAAGGAGCAGTGATATGAGAGTTGAATACATTAACCCTTTTGTAGAGTCCTCGTTTAATGTGTTAAAAGAGGTTCTCGGTACGGAATTGAAGCGGGGGGATCTGTACCTAAAATCGTCTACCATGCAGATCATGGGTGTTGCTGCTCTGGTTGGGCTTGCCGGGGACGTGGAAGGTCGGGTGCTTTTCGACATGACCAAGGAAACCGCCCTTGCGGTAGCCAGCGGCATGAACCAGGAAGAGATGAAGGTCATGGATGACATGGTAAAGGCAACGATCACCGAGCTTGCCAACATGATCACTGCCCAGGCAGTTACCAAGCTCCACGATCTTGGCTTTAAGTTCGATCTTACCCCTCCGGCGCTTTTTACCGGCGACAATATGGAGGTCTCCAATAATCTGGATGTGGAGGCGCTTATCGTTCCCATGACTATTGGCCCTGGCGGCAGAGACGGCAAGATCGAAATAAACGTGGTTATCCGGGAAAGGAACTAGCATCTGGCAACTTGTACGTTGCGCTTTATCTGTTATTTACAAACGCGGCTGAATGCTGTGGCAAAAATGCCGCGTGTTTATTGGGCGGTTAGCTCAGTTGGTTAGAGCACTAGCTCGACACGCTAGGGGTCACAAGTTCGAGTCTTGTACCGCCCACAGGTTTTTTGGGGAGTCCATGTTTGGCATGGACTCCCTTTTTTATTTGTACTATACAACTAGTCTCCCACTTCTTGCAAAACACAGCCGCTAGGGTAGCAAGAGAGGCGCTACCTCGCCGCCTGTACCCCTGTCCGGATCGCCTGCGAGTTCATCGGGATAAAACTGTGCTTGTCCTCGGGGAAAAAGTTTGCCAGGATTGCTTCGATGTCGTTCAGGGCAAGCGCGCCCGTTATACGTGCCATAGCTCCCAGCGCCACCATGTTGGCAATGCGAATATCGCCGATTTTTTCGGCAAGCGCCGAAGCCTCCACCGTGGCAACCTTTATGTCCGTGCGCTTGGGACTTTCCTTAACCAGCGTGGAATTGATAAGCAAAAGACCACCCGGCTTTAGCATCCCCTCGCACAGAGGCAGGGAGTCTGTGTTCATTACCAGCGCGGAATCCGGCGTTACTACCAGTGGACTTGCTATTTCCTCGTCGGAAATAATAACGCTGGCACGGGCAATACCGCCCCGCTTTTCTGCGCCGTAAAAGGGGAAAAATGTAACGTTTTTGCCCTCTTTCATCGCAAAGTAGACCCAAATTTGCCCCAGCGAAATAATACCCTGCCCGCCGAACCCGGCGAAAAAACTCTTCTCGCAAACGATTGACATCAGGCAGCCACCAGTAACTTTGCGGCAAGAGGCAAGGCCTCAACCTTGCTTGAGTTTTTGACCTCTCCAAGCGGGAAGGCCGGAACCATATTTTGCTCGAGCCAGTCAACCGATTCGACCGGAGTCATACCCCAGTTGGTCGGGCACAGGGCAAGGATTTCTACCATCGTAAAGCCGATACCGCTCATCTGTAGCTCGAAAGCTTTGCGGATATAATTTTTGGTTTTGCGGACATTGACCGCGTTGTGGACTGCACCCCGCGCGATATACGCCGTTCCATCCATCGTTGCAAGCAGTTCCGAGACCCGCAAGGGGAACCCCATTCCCGCCGCTACCGGATCCCGCCCGCAGGGGGCAGTCGTTGCCTTCTGGCCAACCAGTGTTGTCGGCGCCATTTGCCCGCCGGTCATACCGTAGATGGCGTTGTTCACAAAAATCGTGGTGAATTTCTCGCCCCGGTTCGCCGCGTGAATCATTTCGGCGGTGCCTATGGCCGCCATATCGCCGTCCCCCTGGTAGCAGATTACCAGATGATCCGGCAAAATCCGCTTAATGCCCGTGGCCGCCGCCGGAGTTCTGCCGTGCGGAGGCTGCACCGAATCAATATCGAAATACAAGTCTGCCCACACCGAGCAGCCAACCGGGTTCAACAGAATAGACCGCTGACGCAGCCCCATCTCGTCGATAAGCCCCGTGATAATCCGGTGAATTACCCCGTGACCGCAGCCCGCGCAATATTTCGTCTGTACGTTGTATAGACTTTCCGGACGACCGTATAGTTTTTTCTCAGCCATTTAGCTTCTCCCCACTATCTGCTTGATTTTTGCAAAAACTTCTTCCTCGGTGGGAATTACCCCGCAACTGCGCCCGAAAAAGTGCACGGGGGCCTTACTCAGAACCGCCAGTTGCAGGTCTTCGACCATCTGGCCAAAGCTCATCTCCACCGCAAGGAAGGGACGCCCGCTCTCGGCAATTTTCCCCAGCGCTTCGCAGGGGAAGGGCCACAAGGTAATAGGCCGGAAAAGCCCCACCTTTATGCCTTCTTTTTCCGCCAGTTTTTTTGCGCCCAGGGACACCCGCGCGGAAGTCCCGTAGGCAACCAGCACAATGTCCGCATTATCTGTATCAAGGCTTTCAAAGCGCATCTCATTTTTCTTGACCACCTCGTAACGCTCGAAGCGGGCGGCAGTCAGCCTTTCCAAATGCGGCGGGTCAAGGTAAATAGAGGAAATATGACGGGAGTCGCGGACAGTCCCGTCACCGGCGGCGCTGTCTGCCATGTGCCCCACCGTCCAGTTGCGCTTGGGGATGTCCTGTACCGGCTTTTCCGGCGGCAGGATTACCCCCTCTATCATCTGGCCTATCATCCCGTCTGCCAGAATAATTACGGGCATACGATACTGGTCTGCCAAGTCAAAGGCAAGGTAGGTAAGGTCGGCGCATTCCTGCACGCTTTGCGGGGCAAGGACAATACAGCGGTAGTCGCCGTGGCCGCCCCCGCGTGTGGCCTGGAAGTAATCGCCCTGCGCCGGGGCAATGTTCCCCAAGCCGGGCCCGCCCCGCGAAATGTTGACAATAACGCAGGGAATATCCGCGCCGGCGGCGTAGGAAATGCCCTCTTGCTTAAGGCTTACGCCCGGGCTGGAAGAACTGGTCATTGCGCGGACTCCCGCACAGGACGCGCCGAACACCATAACGATGGCGGCAATTTCACTTTCGGCCTGAATAAAAATCCGGCCCCTTTCCAGCATATGCTTTGCCATGTAAGCGGGCATCTCGTTTTGCGGGGTAATGGGATAGCCGAAGTAAGCCCAACAGCCGTTGCGAATCGCCGCAAGCTATGCAGGCGGCGCTCCCTTCCACTGGTTTACAGGGGTATGTCCCCGACGAGTTCAGCTCGTTGCTTTTTTCCAGCGCTTTAACAGGACAGGAGCGGATGCACAAGTAGCACCCTTTGCACAGCTCCCGGTCTATTATAACTTTGCCTTTTCTGGCCATGTATACCTCTTTCGATTGCAGAGCGCAGGCACCGGAGTTACCAGCATTTACTGCTTAATCTGTTGTATTTGCCGTTGAGCCTGTTGCCTTTTGCGCTCTAAGTTGTCATATTTATATAATAGATTGATATTGAATTGATAGCAAGTTGTCATCTTAAGCTCCAATTTAAAGAACTCATTCTTCGGGGTTTGCAACTGATGGGTAAAATAGGTTACAATACCGGTATATAATGCCAGTAATCGTATAATAAAAGGAGTTTTTTCAATGAGCCGTTTTCTTCGGGTTTTTCTGCCGCTTGCTGCCATTTTATTTTGCACACTTTCTGTCCATGCCCAAACCCCAGCGGCAAGCGGCGAGGCGGCGGCTCCACTGCACCTTACCCCGGACGAGGCGGTAAACATGGCTATCAGGAACAACCTTCACCTGGAAATGGCAAGGATCAACTTGGACATTCACAGACGAAGGTCTACCTTTTCATGGAACCATTGGCTGCCCACCGTGGGCGTTACTGGAACTGCCATTCGCGCCAACTGGCCTGCTACCCATCAAGGTTTTGAAATTGATCCCGCAGGCATTCCCCCCATTGTGCCTTTTTCTGTAACCCTCCCGCAGTGGAACCTGGTAGGCGCGCTTAATGCTGAGCTTGTTTTCAGCTTCGCCCTTATCGAGGGAATGCGGGTCATAAGAAGAGAATACGAAGCGGGTCTTATGACCTTTGCAAGAGCGCGGCTCCAGATGGAGCAAGGCGTACGCAAGATGTACAACGGCATCCTTCTTTTACAGGCAAATGTCGAGCTTATAGAAGAAAGTTACCTTAATGCCCAGCGGCAGGCGGATATGGCGGAGGCCAGCTTTCTTGCCGGACTTGTCCCCCGGCTCACCTGGCTTCAGGCGCAGGTTGCCGTGGAAAACATGCGCCCTGCGGTAAATGACCTGCGAAACACACTGCAAAACCTTACCGGGAGCTTTGCCCTGCTTTTGGGGCTACCCCACGACACCCCGCTCGCGCTCCAGCCTATCACCCTTGGAACAACTTTTATTCCCCAAGACACTGCGGCGCTGATCTCCCAGGCCGCCGCCGGAAAGCCTGACATTCTGGAGTTGCGCGCCAACATCGCCGCCCTGCATTCCCAGCGGCAGGCTTTGCGTTTGCAAAATTACACGCCGTTCATCCGCTTCGGCTGGACAGCCACATCCATGTTTAACCCACAGTTAGACCCCTTCGAGGAAAACCTGTTCAACTGGGATCACTGGGACAGAGGAGGCAACTTTTCCCTTACCGTGGGGCTAAACTTCAACACCCTGCTTCCCTTTACTAGAGAAGGCCAACAACTTAGGGATATGGACGCCGCCCTGCGCATACAAAACATCGCCCTGGCGCAAACCATCCGCGAAACCGAGCTGGAGATTTTTACGATGATCAACTCGCTGGAAAGAATCCGTGTTAGCATGGAAGTCCAGCAAGCAACGGTGTACCTCGCCGAAGAAGCGTTCCGGCTGACCGAAGAAGCCTTCCGCGCCGGATTGCAGGATTTTATGGCGGTGCAAAACGCCGCGCTCGCCCTCGATCAGGCGCGCTTAAGAGTTCTAACAGAGCAATTTAATTACCTAAACTATCTAATTGATTTGGAGTATTCGCTGGGCATTCCCTTCGGTACCCTAAGCAGTGAATAATGGAGTATAAAAATGAAGAATATTGATGTGAAAAAGGTTAGATCGAGAAAGGCCGCGGCGCTCGTTGCAGTTTCGGCGTTTTTAATGATAGCGATTCTTAGCCTAACAGGATGCGGCCCCGGCGGCAGAGACGCAGGCGGGCCCGAAGCCGCCGAAGCCATCGTTTACGCCGTAAACATCACCCCGGCGGTGCAGGGACGCATACGCGATCACTTTGCCCTTTCAGGCGATGTTATCGCCGCCTCCACGGTGGACGCCTTCTCGGATGCCGCCGGCAGGGTCAGCGGCCTGTTTGTCAATGTGGGTAGCCATGTACGGCAGGGCGACCCTATCGCCGAAGTAGACCCCTCCAGGCCCGGAATGGAATTTGTCCCCAGCCTTGTTACAGCCCCCATTGCCGGAACCATAGTTGCCCTTCCGGCGCAGCTCGGCATGACCATAAACCAGGCCTTCCCCATGGCGCGTATCGCCACCGGAGATGACCTGGAAATACGGCTCTTTGTTGCAGAGCGCTTTATTTCCAAGGTCGCTCTTAACCAGCCCTGCGAAATTATCCTGAATGCGTGGCCGGGGGAAGTCTTTACCGGAACCATTACCGAACTAAGCCCCACCCTCGATCCCCTTTCCCGTACTATGGAGATACGGGTGCGGGTGGATAATCCCGGCACAAGGCTGATGGCGGGAATGTTTGCGCAGGTGCGTATCATCATCGAACAGCAAGAAAACGCCGTGCAGATTCCGGCGGCGGCAATGGTAACCCGCTTCGGCGAGCGCTTCATTTTCGTTGTGGACGAAACCGACCCCGAAGCCCCCGTAGCCCGCAGGCGGTACGTGCTTCCGGGCATTATCATCGACGGGGTGATGGAAGTCCGGCAGGGGCTGGCAGACGGCGAGGCAGTGGTAACGCAAGGCCAAACGGTTGTTTATGATGGAGCTAGAATCAACATTATCCAGCGCCAGCCGCCCCTCAGTGTAAACTAGACTTGCTCGACAACTCGGTCGAACCGAAGGTTCGCAGTTGTCGAGCAAGTCTTGCAAAATACTATGTATTTTGCTATTTTTCAGCGGAATTTGTTCGTAAACTGAAGTTTCCGAACAACGCTACCAAAGGAAAAAACATGACGACAGTTGCAAAATCAATCGTTTCGCGGCCAACCACCGTTCTGATAATCTTTGCTATGCTTATCGGGCTGGGGGTGTTTTCGCTGGTGAACTTGTCCGTAGACCTGTACCCGGAAATCAACTTTCCTATGGTGATGGTAATAACGCCCTTCCCCGGCGCAGGCCCCGAGGAAGTCGAACGCTCTCTGATTCGCCCACTGGAGGCGGTTTTTGCCGGACTATCCGGACTGGAGGAAATCGCCTCTACGGCGAGCCAAAATTCGGGGATGGTTATGCTAAGTTTTACCTTCGGCACCGACCTGGTAGACGCATCGAACTCCATCCGGGACGCGCTGGAGCGGGTTCGGGGCTTAATGCCCGCCGGTGCGGACGCGCCGATTATTTTCAGGTTTGACCCGGCGATGATTCCCATTGTCGGTCTTATGGTCGCCGGACACCGTCTGCCGGAAGAACTGCGCGAACTTGCCGAGGACGTAATTATCCCCCGCATCGAGCAGACGCCGGGTGTTGCCACCGCCATGCTTGTCGGCGGACGGGAACGCATAATCCGGGTGGAGATTCCGCAGAACCGGCTCGAGGCCTACGGCCTTACGGTAACGCAAATCCAACAGATCATTGCCGCTCAAAACGTGCAGATCGCCGCCGGTACCATTATCGAAAACGACCTTTCCTTCGTGCTAACCACAATGGGAGAGTTTGCCAGCCTAGAACAAATCAGAAACACTGCGATTTCCCACCGGGGCGGCGGTATGGTTGGCGGCCAGTTCGAACTGCCCAGGCGCGTGTACCTGCGCGACCTTGCGGATGTGTTCGAGGACTTCCGCGACCAAACGAGCGCAGTTTTCGTAAACGGCGAAAGCGCGATTATGATGATGGTGCAACGGCAGAGTGGGGCGAACTCTGTTCAAGCCGCCAACGATCTCCGCAGCCGTGTTGCAGGACTTGGCGGGGAACTTCCGCCGGACATCAACATCATCGAGCTTTTCAACACCACCGATATGATAGAAAACTCGCTGAACCAAGTAACGTCCACCGCCATTATCGGCGCTATTTTGTGCGTCCTGGTGCTTTTCCTGTTCCTGCGCGCGGGCAAGCCCACGCTGATCATCGGTATCAGTATTCCCGTTTCTATCGCCATTACGATGATGGCAATGTACTTTGCAGGGCTTACGCTGAACCTTATGACTATGGCGGGGCTTATCCTGGGAATAGGCTTGCTGGTTGACAACTCCATCGTTATCCTGGAAAACATTTACCAGTACCGGG
>Ga0131853_10027713_pt1 | contig 10157 bp, 11 predicted proteins | sample TergutLab28metaG_FD_92764 | JGI IMG/M metagenome (GOLD analysis project Ga0131853, IMG submission 92764) | Labiotermes labralis P1 segment gut microbial communities from Petit-Saut dam, French Guiana - Lab288 P1 (version 2) (version 2) | ecosystem: Host-associated > Arthropoda: Insects >... | reverse complement strand
CTGGGGGTGGTAGCCCCCTAGTCAGGGGTTCTGGAGGCAGCTGTAATTTGGTACAAGAAATTTCATTTCATATAGTAAAATTTTCTTAATTTTTGGTACTTTAAGACTATTTATGATGACAACAAATTTATTTGTCATTGCTAATGTAAAACAGTTGTGAACCTAAGTAGTTTTAGAATTTTACTGCCTTTTTTCCGAACATCTTTGGGGTGTTGGCGTCCAAAATTCAGCAATTTTTAACAGTTTTCACAATCAGGTTGAATTTGGCACCATTTTGGAGGGCCTTCAGCATTTTGGGGTGTGGGTTGGTTTGAACCCCCCAAACCTCCCCCGATCGGTACGCCACTGTATTATGAAGATACACAAGCCATGCATAAACGTAACTAAATATGAAGCAATACTTGGTGATTCATGACTTAGTGTCTCAACTTTGCCATCTTGTTCCTGACATCATTCCCATTTAGGAATTTCATAGATGCATGGGTCTGATTCTCAGTACTTGTGGATTTGTTATGGCCTGAAAGTTTTATATATATATATATATATATAAAAGTCACTTAAAGTCTCTGTTGTTAAGTTTAAAATAACTGTTGAAGATGACCAGTGTCAGCCTCAGTACACCATCTTTCGAGTGGCCCAACAAATAAAAGTCTTTGGGGCTGGAGTCAGGTGAGCTGGAAAGCACATGTGGACTGCCACAACCAATCTGTCAACCAGGGAGGTGATGATGAGGGTACATATTGACTGCATGGATAAAACTGGGGAAGTGCTTTTTCATGTACAAATGCAATTTATTTGTGTTCTTATTCTCTGTTCACATTCTGTTGATCCAGATAAGGTTGCAAACAAAACCTGTTACATATATAATCAGGCAACAACTTAACCAGACACCATATAAACGTAATATCTCAATCAATAACAGAACATTTTTAAACATCTATTTGTGCTTACAAAGCTGGCATATGTCATCTTACCAAGAACAAAGTACAACAGAGAACAACACACAAACAGGCAGTGCCAATCAGCTGTAACAATATAAATCAAAGATTGATAAGTTTATATTTAAAAATCTTGAAATTGATAAATCAGTATTTTCATAATTATTTTCTACTAAAATATAAATCTGCATTAACCAAAATAATCTATTTGAATTAGATATAAATGGATAATAAATGGATTCTGTAATACAATATATGTGTCAGTGGTGTTTTCCAAAGGTGCATCTTGTAACACATGCCGCTGTTTTCAGACATCCATAGTACCTTAGACTTCAGAATCAGACCCATGTATGAGACACTGTATATGTATTTTTGAATGCATATTAATGAAACTGCCATTTCATAAAAGTAGCTGTGTTTTCGAATGTTTTGTTCTGACAGTAGTTTTATGCAGTTCAACACTCTAGGGCTGAAGAATAAAAAACCAACTAGATGTTACTTGTTATTTTATTGTACTACTTATAGGCTCTACATGTTTCAGGCATTACTGTGCCCATCATCAGGAGCTCGCGACTGTGATGTTGATTACCACATTGGTTGTATCGTTCTTGGTTTGCTGTATGTTAGAGGTTGGGTGCAGTTAGGCTGGAGTGGTGTCTGGGCTGCAGGCTCAAGCACGACTAGTCGTGCTTGAGCCTGCAACCAGGATACCACCGCCAACATACAGCAAACCAAGAACTAAACAACCAATGTGGTAATCAACATCATAGTCGCAAGCTTCTGATGATGGGCATAGTAATGCCCGAAACATGTTGAGCCTATGAGAAGTACAATAAAATAACAAGTGACATCTAGTTGGTTTTTTATTCTTCAGTTATCACAAACATCAGACTCTAGGGCTGTGTGAGTGTTAGAAATTTTGTACATTTTTTTATATGTGTGTGTGTGTGTGTGTGTGTGTGTGTGTGGCTTTGTAGGCTAGCTTCTTATAGCAGATCAATTTTTCCTGTCTCTCTGCAATTAACAAGCTTGATAAAGTTAAGTTACTCTGTAACTTTTTGTAACTTAAATTAATATACATTAAGAAATTTTGGGGGACAGATAAAAGGTCACCAGTTAACTAATTAACTAATTAATGAAGTGACTCCATGGAGCAGAGAAACTAAAATGTCCTTAGCTGTTCCAGAAATTCCCTGCATTTTATGGAACCTGGAGGTTCATTACTGTATTCACAAAAGCCCACTACCTGTCCCAGTTCTGTGCAGTCATTAATAGACATAATCCATTGCTAAAGAAGGATCATGAGTAAAATTCCTGTCACTAATATTATTAAGGAAGGAATGTTGTTGGAAGCCCCATTACCCCTGACATTTTTAAAACTGTGATTATCAGAGATGAGGGTTGAGACTGGCAAACACAGAAATCAGTGATTCTGTCTGGTGTGGAGCATGAGATCTTTGTCATATGGATACCAGTGACTCGTCTGTACAACATAAGGTCCCTGCAAGGGCAGATAGTGTTCAGTATTGGTATGCCTCTTATCCTGCACACCCATAGGTGCAAACTTCCTTGTGATGAGAGCAGTACCGTATTCATGTACAGAATTCTTAGTCGTACAAAATATTTTTCTTTATATTTTAGCACCTTGTAAAAATGAATGTTTGGTACCTTTATGAAATGCAGTTTAGCAATAGTTGTAACGTATTGGATGAATACCACATTTCTTAATTCATACGTTTGAAAGCTACTGATGCTGTTAAGACACACATGGCATAAGAGGAACTGTCATGTCATTAGCAAACAAAGTCTATAGCAGTACAATTATGGCCAGCTATTCCACCACAGGCAGTAACTAGACACTATTCTGCATGTTGTGGTTGGGTTGCCAGCACTGCCTCATGTTCTGGAGGCCCTGGATTCAGTCCTTGGCCTGGAAGCCAGGTGTTCTTTCCTGAAATTCTTTGTAATTTTTTCACTCCTTCCAGACAAATGTCAGAAGAGGTCTGTAATCAGTCATCTGTGACTACATGAGGTTGTAAAAAGTTAAATACACCTGCATTTAGAGTCAGTCAATGAAACTCACCTTGTGTACTGCTAGTGCTTTGATTATTTGTTTTTCTGTTGGAATGTAACAAAATGAACTCTTGTACACAAATGTCCTATTATTTTTTTAAATTTAATCTATCCTGTTAGTTATTACGTGGCAGTCATCTGATAAGGTCAGATCTCAACCGGAGATGACAGCAGTTTACCCCAGCACTTTACAAATGATGTGTGAAGTGTTGTTGTTGTTACTGCTGTTGTTAGCAACTCACATATCTCTGGCTCAGGACAGGGACAGGTGGCGGGCACTTGTGAATGCATTTGTGGACCTTCGGATTCCAAAACATGCAGGGAAGTTCTTGACCAGCTGAATACCTGTTAGCTTCTCAAGAAGGAATCAGCTGTATGGAGTTACTGGGTTGGTTGTTTGGTTGGTTGATCAGTTGGTTAGTTAGTACTTCATATATTCCTTTCAGCAAATTGACTTGCTGTAAACTGTACAGTCTTGGGTTTGGCCTTAGGTAGGGGCATTTTTTTCTTCACAACCATTTCTGGAAACTCTTGGCTGTGCTCCATCTTGCCCAGGAAATCACTGTGGGCACTTCCCCCAAGAGATAAAGAAACCTGGTAAATGGAGCTGTCCCTTCAAACTACTTCTGTATATTTGTGGTATACTGCTTTTGGTTAGGGCTAGTGTAATCTGTTTCCTCTGAATGTCACAGTTCAGCAGTCAGGAGATCGCAAGACCATTTACTCTTTCCTCAGTTCCAGCAGGTAATGCTGGTATAGTACCTCAAATCAAGCCATTACTGCTTCTTTGTACATCCTTTCTAATTTATTATTTACTACTTTTTCTAGAATTTGATTCTATGTAATCTTAAATGTTTAAAATTTTAGTGACTTAAAACATAAATAAATTATTAAATAATTCTGAATATTTTGTAATGGACATATCTTTAGGAGATTTGAGGTTCTCATAACAGTAAGTATTAAAATTAGTTCTTCTGAGATGTGATGCTATGTAGTTTGGTAAATACGAAACCAGGGGTATGTCCTGTTAAAGAAAGAAGCGGGCTGCTCTGACAGGTTGGTCGTTTTGTGTGTAGGATGTATTGCTATTACTGATAAAATGAGACCGTATTTGTGGATCTCATGGTGTCAGTCTCTCAGAAATGTAAGATATATATATATATATATATTCAGTTAAAATGCTTTTAGAGTACATTACCAAAGAACTGCCCTTTTGGGTGTAAAATTATAATCCTTAGGAAGCGCTTCTTGATCATGGCATTGTTTACATCAAACTAATGATGTATTGTATCCTCATTTTTGTTATTTACTTCTGCATTTCCCAGTCCAGCAGTACTTGTTTAACATTGAGTGGACTCAGAATTAACGCTTATATTAACACATTGCCGTCGGCTCACACAGAAATGCGTGATTGCTCACCCATGTGTTGTTGACGGGCCCAGCATTTCTGCGTTTTCTTACACAATGTCCAACATGCGCGTTTTCGAGCTGGTCTGACACACTGATCGCTTCAAGGTCATCGTCAGCTACATGCAGGATGTTTGGATCTCAAGTTACAAGCAGACAGACCGCTCTTGAACCTTATTTTAGAAAGATAAGCTTGCAAAACGTTATGGGAATGAACATTAAAAGCGTTTAAAACGTCCGGTCACCAGGGGGTATTTAATTAAAAGACCAGCCCGACGGCAGTGTGTTAATTGCTATGTATAGTAAAATATTATCCACTCTTTATTATTTTGCTCTGCGTTGCGATTTTCAGGATTGTAGCACTGACATTATGTGAGGATTTGTTGTATTTGTAATACATAGCTTTATGCGTGTGTTCCAGACACTTACAGCAGCTGGGTCTGCTGATTGGTGATTCAGCTATGTGGTGGAAAGCGGGGCTCGGAATTGCAGCAGTTACAGCTCTTGGTTTCCTAGTTGTCAGGGTTCTTGTCATGGATAGAAGATAGTCAATGGGAAATATTCAAATTATCTTGTTTATATATTGTATGTAAGAAAGTAAAACAGCTGTTTTCTACATTCGGATGCTTCTCAAAGGATATTTGAAAATTCTTAGCACTTTGTAAAGGTCAGTTAGTATGATAACTGTAGTGGAAAAGAATTTGAGTAAAGTACAAAGTAAGTATCAGAAAATTGGTACTGAGTTCTGACATTGTGAGTATGTGATGTTTGGACTATGTCATTTAATGATATACAGGTTTCAGAAATGTACACAGTTGTTTTCACAGTCCTCTTTATTTCAAAATTAACCAAGTTCTCCTTTATAATGTGCCTGAATGCAGCAGGTTTATTGCACAACCTGCATGAGCTGCAACATCCTGTGACAGCTGGTGCACTCAGAGACACGCTGTAACATGATATTGCATATGTAATTGACTGTACTATTTGAAAATATGAACCTGGTAATGTTTTGCAAGTCTGATATTTTAAACCTGTGCCAATACTTACAATGATTCACCCTTGAAATGTAGTATGGTATTAAGATGTAGTTTTGTGTTTCATTATTATCTTGGTTGTATTTTATAAAGTAATATTAGTGTAATTAAATGTGATTTATTTACTAAAATGAATATATGCACCTAATTTACATGAGAAGTTATAAACGGTGTATGAAGTTTAAGTCCTTTATTAAGAGTCAAAACTGTACATTTGGTAGATGGGTCAGATTTGCTTAAAATTAGTAATTTAATTTATGATGGAAGGGAAATTGTAAGGAGTCTGTATAGCAGCTTACAGGGACAGAGAGTTTTATGGCGGGTATGGTGAGCTAGCAGGTCGCCGTTTGTCAATGTCAAAATTGATGGCTTAGGGGACGTGTTGGAACAAGTGACATTGTAAACTTTGACAGCTTCTGGACATCTTAAATCTTGCTAGGAAGATTTACAATATTAGGCACACTTGAACATTAAAAGAAATCAGGAAGATGCATGGAGGAGTACACACGGGTGATGACAATGAAACAACGTTACATAAATAGTAGCCATTGGAGTTAAAGTATAGTGATACCTTGGCTAACGAGTGACCCTGCTAATGAATTTTTCGGCTAACAATTTTTTTTGCTGTTTTTTGGACTCGGCTAACGAATATGGATTCGGCTAACAAATGTTTTAGTGGATGCGCGCCCTAACATAAAGCAGCAAACATGAATGGTCGGGCCATTCCATGAGCTTATCTTTTCTGTCTGTATGTGTGTTTCGGCTAACGAATGTGATTCCAGAACGAATTATCTTCGTTAGCCGAAGTGTCACTGTATTCAAAATTTTGACTTTTGGACCTATTAGGAAGCAATGAAATTTAACATTTTAGCCAATCGGGAATAGTAAGAATATTTAAGTGGGGATGAACTTTAAGCTTACGAGTTTTGAAAACCTAATGCAAGCAAAATTCTGTTTTATAATGTGGAAGTGACAAGTTGTTTGCATGATACCGAGGCTAGTAGAGAATACATTTTTCAAAGGCGCATCCATACATCCAACACATCTGTAAATTCCAACAATTGTGAAATAATATAAATAATATTAATAGTGTCCAGTTATTTATAAAATTACTGTTCCACCACTTAGAACACTTTGATTCCCTGGGAGAAAGACATGCAAACCGACTGAATAGTTGGGTGGGTTGTAAAGTGTAAGGTTCTCACAGCAGTTGCCACAAAAACTGCTGTCTTCTGTGACACATCATGTAGTTTGGTAGACAGCTAGCATAGTTTCAGAGAAGGAAAAATTTTGAAAAAAATATTTGGCCCTGTATAAAAAAATTGGCATGTGGAGGATCTGCACCCATCAAGAGTTGATGGAGCTGTACAGAGAAGCGGATATTATTTCAGAAATTTGAAAAGGAAGACTATGATGGTTAAGAAACGTGGAAATAATGCCAGAAGACAGAACTGCGAAGGAAATGTTTAAAGAATATCCCAGGAGGAAAAAGGACCAGTGGAAAGCCAAGAACAAGATGGTTGGATGACGTTGAAAATGATGTAAAGAAAGTGGGTTTTAGAAGCTGGAGAAAAGAGCTAGGGACAGAGATGCCTGGAAATTGATCCTGAAGGATGCCAGGGTCCTTCATGGACCATAAGGCCAGTGGTGAAGGAGAGACAGGATGGATGGGGGGGGGGTTTGTCTGTGTTACTCTGAATATAGAGGCAGTATGATCCTAAACAGTGCTGGTATCTGTGTACCAGACTATGAGTACTTGGCATTACATCCCATATTATTGCATCTTCAGTTTACATGGGCCATTGAACTGCGAAGGTAATTGGTGGGTATCTTGATTTGGAAAACAAGATTTTTGGTGCTTTATATGTTCCCTTCATGCTAAATGCATTCACATGATTCCTGACAGGTTTACCTATATTGACTACACAATTTATCCATGAACAAAGATTTTACTTGTAATAGGAATTGTTCATGGAATGCCTTCTGCAAGTCCGTTTGATTCGTTCGAAGAGCATATGCCTCCTCTGAAATTTTTAAGTTTATGATTCCTTGATGAATTTGAAAATACCAACATTTACTCTTAAAGTGGTGGCTATGTTGCGTACTGAAGTTGAATAACTTCAATTTATGATGTGGCTAAGCCCTGAAAGCTGTAGTTACTTACATTACAATTGCATGTAATAACCTTGCGTTAGTTTTGCATGTAGATACTCATTCCGTGAGCTGCTAAGAATAGTGTGTTATCTATGCAAAATTATGTTAATTAAAAACAAGTAGATCAAAGCAATATTAAACACAACTCTTTTATGGTGGTGATGATTGATACACCCTGTTGGTCCTCGGAGGTATGACACTGTGTTATGTGTTATGTTGTACCAATGTGCGATAGAAGCAGCACACCTATCATCAAGGTGCTCAGAAGATGGAAGTAGTACATTTAATTTCAAAACGTTAATCACTATCCTAATATTGTATTTATGAAACATATTTTAAATAATGATTTGTATAAAAGCAAATAAAACAAGAAAATTCTTCCCTTCGAAGGGATAGATTTTTAGGCTTCAAACGACTAAATTTGCAACTAGTTTGTACTTGTGCTGGTACGTGAACGTTGTTAGGGAAACCGTAAAATGAAGGCATGCAAAGCATATGTACGTAAACTGCGTTAATAACCCTAGCATCATGGAAGAGGCGTTTAACTGTCCTTTTGTGCTTTTTAGGTGGGGATATGGTTTTTGAAAGTCAAATTCCTTGCCAGGAACATAACCATGGTCGTCAACAGGTAACCAAAGAATTGGTGGAAATTTACTTGTTTAAGAACAATGAACGTGTTAGAAGTGCAAGCATATTACACGGTAAAAATTCGGTAGGTTTAGGGGTAGGTACTACGATGATTAATTAAACGACAGCTGTTTACACTACGGGGTTGTATTCCATCTTCCTTCTTTTGTTTGCAGTTTTATTGCCGTTGTTACGACGTGTGCTCAGCCACCTTCAGAGAAAACACACACAACATAGAGATTTAATGCGGGCATGCATTGGTCACGCAAACGCGTTTTCCTCGATTATGACGGAAACCTTGTAGAAATAACATTGTAAGCACTGAAACGGAGGTTTAATACAATCGTTTGGTTTAGAGAGACAGTATCATTTTAGCATTGTTGTAATAATGTATGAGCTATAAATATGCCTGCTGGAAAACGGTATATTCTTAATTCGACGGGGCTTTCGTATGCAACGTGTGGTAGACTGCTGTGCCCCATAGCATATCGAAAGGCCCTAAGCAGTGTAGCCACTACTAGCTTATTTCCTTTCTTATTCGGATTTGGAAAACGGGTAATATGTGCTGCTCCATGTAGCCTGAATTTTGTAGTTAACATACGACAGAATAAAAGTATTTAATAATGACAAGAACCGAAAGTCTATAATGCATTTCCTATTTTCCGAAATGCGCTATGGTTAATTGACTATGACAACTATGATGATACACCTGCCTAGTTGGGCATGACGTCATAACGTGGGGAGGGTTGTTCTTTCTATATGGCATGTAAGAAGAATAGCGTGTAGTGTGTGACAGAGAGATAAATCGGAGGTAATCAGTTGGTTGTGTGTTAACTTTGCATAAATAAATTCGGAAATATTTTCATAGACATCTATAATAACAGCAGCGCGTAATTTTTGTATACAGTTTTCGTACGATTAATGATAAATTAGAACTGTAACACATGTCTGAAGGGTTTTGAATAACCTATATTTAATGTATGATACAAATTCGCCGTTTGTTGTAAATTAAAAGACGCCGTGCGTAGTTGTAAAACTGACTGCTTATGTAACCAATATTCTTGTTTACTTATAAAAATTGCCCCTTTAATTACAGCAATGGTGCGTATGAATGTATTGAGTGATGCGTTGAAATCTATCAACAATGCTGAAAAGCGAGGAAAGAGACAAGTTCTCTTAAGACCGTCGTCGAAGGTTATAATTAAGTTTCTCACAGTAATGATGAAGCATGGTAAGTTAGGCACGTGTGAATTGGTTCATTGATGTCTGCATAATAGTTTTGTGCTCCTGTGAATTATTTAACCTTGCGATGTGCTTTCATTGAAGATCATATCAGCCATCAACAGGTTATGTGTGCATATCATTTAGGAAAAGTAAACTGCCAGAATGGTGTGACGTAATAGAAATTTTTAAAACTGGACCTGTTTATTTTATTTGATGGATTCTAATTACAATATTATGAAACTCATTGTTTTGTTTTCCGTTTCTTCTACCAAAATATATTGAACTCGTTGTTATTTTCGTAACAGTGTTTTTTGTAGAACTGTAGCAATGAAAAATCATATGAGCAAGTATGTTGATTATGTAGAAAGATGGGGATTGTATAGGAGTGTGGTATTGTGAATCCTTACACAAGTGGTGTACACACACCCCTTTATTTTTCCTTTGTTGTGTTTCTTATACAGGGTGTGAGCATGAGCACTACATTATCATACATTTTCTTAGGAGGGGCTGTCTGTAACAAATGCCTATCTGAAAATGTAATGCTATGTTCTGTGAACACAGGATGTGAACAGTGGTATGATAAATTTTACATTCATTGTTCCGTGCATCATTGTAATTCTTTAAAATAACCAACACGATGTCACTTGTAGACTATCCTTTATTTTCATGGGTAGTCGTCATTCACTCTCTACATGTTTCG